>ENA-OPDC01000002-OPDC01000002.1-human-gut-metagenome-genome-assembly--contig:-NODE-2-length-249085-cov-156.621740_pt1 | contig 249085 bp, 189 predicted proteins | sample MGYA00241620_ERZ501503 | MGnify/ENA primary metagenome ERZ501503 (study PRJEB25962, sample SAMEA2042659) | human gut metagenome | biome: human gut; feature: human-associated habitat; material...
TTGTGAAAGAAAAAGAATATAGCTCGTTTCTAAATCGTTAGCAGTCACATTCTTTGTTATACTTAATTCGTTGATAGTCAATCAATAATAGATTTTGTTGTGACTCGCAACGTGAAAAGTAACTGGCTTGTCAATGCCTGCCTCCCTAGCCCATTGCTTCAATCGATAGTTGACCGAGAAGAACGATGGCAGCTCAAATACCTTGTTATCAGCCCTTGCCTGTCCTCTTGCTGGCATCCACGACAAAGCATTCTCCGACAAGGGTACCGTTAGCACATGACGGGTCTTCACCATCAACTTGCTAATATAGTATCCCTCCGTACCTTTTCCGATATCTGCCCATCGCAATGTCCTGACATCACTGATGCGCAAACCACAGAAGCAAGCGAAGAGGAAAGCTTGCTTCACGGTTTCATCCTTGCAAGGAGTAGCCATCAACAATCTGATTTCCTCGATGCTGAGATAGCAGCGTCGGCTCTCTCCCTGACCAATCAGCTTTTTCTCTTCTTTCTTCAGTAGTTTGGTGGGATTCTCAGGTATGATACCTTCTCTCACCGCCTCATTCAATGCAGTAACAAACGTATTGTAATAGAGGCGTGCCGTACCCTTCGCCAAGTCTTTCTCATGATGTTCGCCCCGCTTGGGTACATCCGTACCAATGGTCTTGGCATGAGCCAGATACTGTACCAAGCCTTCGCAATACACCTTGTCCAGTTGTGCCATGCGAATATTCTCACCCTTGTATCTTATCAAATGCAAGAGGGCATGCTGGATGTTGGCAGCATGACTGCCGCTCTGTCCCTGCTGTCTTTTTTGATCAGCATATAGCAGCATCCAGTCTTTTAAGAGCATATCCTTAGTCACCATCTCTCGCTGATAGTTACCGTAGCTCATACTCCACTCCCTGATCCGCTCACATCGGATGAGCATAGCGGTGCGCAAAGTAGCTTCATTCTTTGCCTTAGCCTCCTTGTCGCTTCCTCTTTTGTCATCTACCAGCACCAATCCCTTCAACCGCTCGTAGGTATAGCCTCTACCCTTGCTTCCAGCTTGGTAAGTACGCAGATAGATTGCCTTGTTGCCACTCTTCAAAGGTTTCACCCAAATCTTGATGGGTTCCTTTGCTTTTGTTTTAGTTCTCTTTTTCGCCATAATCTTTACTGTTTCATCTGTGCAAAATTATAAGCAAAATATATCTTCATCAAGTCTTTCAAGTTAAAGTACCTAAAGACGTACCTAAAGAAACAACTTTATTAGTAAATGCAAACGTTTGCACAATTTATTTGCTTGATTTGCATCAATTTTTGAACAAGCTAATGAAATAAATCGTAACTTTGCCAACGTATAACAATACAACTTGCAATTAAACATAAGATAGTAATCAAAAAATACAATGATAATTATGAAGAAGATATACCTTACACTCATCGCCTTACTGACAAGCATCAATATGTTTGCACAAGGCTGGCCTGCTAACTACAGTGGTGTCATGCTGCAAGGATTCTCATGGGATGCTTACGACTACTCCCAATGGACTGTTTTAGAGAAGCAAGCCGATGATATGAAAGGATTCATCGACCTTGTATGGCTTCCACAAAGCGGTAAATGCATCGAAGCTACTCAGGTAATGGGCTATAAGCCATATTATTATTTCAACCAGAATTCCTCATTCGGAACTGAGGCTGAACTCAGAAGCCTGATTGCCAAGTTCAAAGCCAACGGCATAGGCGCAATAGCAGATGTTGTGGTCAACCACCGCAATACAGACGGCTGGTTCACCTTCCCTACAGAGACATACAATGGAGTGACATATAAGATGCAGCCTACCGACATCTGCAAGAATGATGATGGTGGAGCTACTGCTAAACAGGCAACCAAAAAGGGGGTAAGCCTCAGCAATAACAATGATGAGGGCCAAGACTGGGATGGCTGCCGTGACCTAGACCACAAGAGCGAGAACGTACAGAAGATTATCAAGGCATATCTGAAATTCCTGAAGGAGGATATGGGATATACCGGTTTCCGCTACGACATGGTAAAGGGTTTCAGCGGTACCCACGTGGCTGACTACAATGATGCTACCGGTGTAGAATTCTCTGTAGGTGAATATTGGGATGGAAACCCATCTATCATCAACTGGATTAACAAAACCAACAAGAAGAGTGCTGCCTTCGACTTCCAGTTCCGTTACAATGTGCGTGATGCAGTGAATGGTGCAGCCGACGGAAAGGTAGCCTCTTTTTCTGATTGGAGCAAGCTCAATAGCACTAACAATCTGATGCACGATGCCAACTATCGCCAGTATGCAGTAACATTCGTGGAAAATCACGATATGCAATATCGTTCTGCCTCTGAGCCTCTTGACCCTCTACGCAAAGACACCTTGGCTGCCAACGCCTACATGCTTGCCATGCCGGGCACACCTTGCATCTTCCAACCACACTGGAGAGCCTACAAGCAAGAGTTGAAGAGCATGATCGAAGCCCGCAAACTTGCAGGCATCACCAACATGAGCAATTATACCAACAAGATGGCGCAGACCTCTTGCTTTGCCAATGAGACTACTGGCAACAAGGCGAAACTCATCGTGGTTGTAGGAAACAACACCAAGGCATATACTCCAAGTGCTGATTATGCACAGATTCTCGAAGGATACCACTACCGTTATTATCTTTCTAAATCTGCAGAAACCGCATGGTGCAACATACCATCAGGCGAATACGAGGCAGGATTCAAGGCTAAGCTTACGGCTGTGAGCCAGAACAGCAATGCCAAACTGGTATACACTACTGACGGCACAGCCCCTACAGCCAAGAGCAAGCAGGTTACTACAGGTAGCACCATCAATATTGACAACACCTGCACCTTGAAGGTTGGCTTGCTTATCAATGGAAACGTAACAGGTATCCGTACCTACAATTATACCGTCAAGGCATTCGAGCCATACACCATCACTGTATATGCCAATGCTGACCAGGTAACCAACTGGGGGGCAGCCATGTATTTCTACGCATGGAATTCCAGCGAAACCATTACAAAAGCCTGGCCAGGTACTGCTGTAACAGCAACCAAGACGCTGAACGGTAAGAAGTGGTACTATATGGACTTCAAGATCAAGAGCAAGGATGCTATCGTAAATGTCATCTTCAATCAGGGAAATGGAACAGGCAAGAAGCAGACCGAAGACTTGAAAGCCGTCAACAGCACCAAGTTTTATGAGATTACCACTACACAGAGTAATGGCAAATACACCTGCAAGGATGTTACCGCCATCTGGGCACCAACAGGCATCACAGGAACTCCAACCATAAGCAATACCACAACAGACAATGCATGGTATACACTTAGCGGTATGAAATTGGGTAAGAAGCCTGCTGAGAGCGGTGTTTACATCCACCAGGGAAAGAAAGTGATTATCAGATAAGAATACAACAAATAAGTTCAAAGAATAGTTTCAGTTTTTAGTTTAAGTTTTTCAGTTTTAAGTTTTTAAGTTTTTAGGTTTATTAAGGTTTATGTTTTTAGGTTTAGTTTTGTGTGAACAAAATTATTAGTTAGTTGTTTTAGGTTAGGAAAAAGAGGTATACCCAAGATTCATCTTCGGGATATACCTCTTTTCTTATTTTAATTATCTTTCTTATTCTAATTATCTTTCGCGCTGGTCAGCACCCCACATCAGTTTCTCTCTCAGGGTAGAGAAATAACGCTGGTTGCGCTGCTTCACAATCTTGATGCTATGAGGAGCCTTGCGGATGATAAGGCGGGTTTCCTCCGTCATACGCTCACTACGACCATCGATGGCTACCAGATAGTTGTGGCTGCGACTCTCGATATCGAGCGTGATGACAGCCGTATCGTTGATGACTATAGGACGGATGTTCAGACTGTGAGGAGCCACCGGAGTAAGACAGATGCTGCCACTCTGCGGAATGATGATAGGTCCGCCATTCGAGAGATTGTATGCCGTAGAACCTGTTGGCGTGGTAACAATCAGTCCATCAGCCTGATAGGTAACAAGAAATTCGCCATCTACCTGCGTACGGATGGAAATCATCGAAGCATCATCACGCTTCAGTACGGCGATATCGTTGAGGGCGAACGGATTGCCGGCAAGTATACCACCTTCTGCCTCCACCTGAATCACCGCATGCTCCTCTATCAGACATTCACCGGCATAAAGACTGTCCAGCGCCGACTCTATCTCACTAGGCAGCACATCGGCAAGAAAGCCCAATCTGCCCATATTCACACCGATGATAGGCGTACCCTTGGCTCCCACACGGCTCGCTGCCTTCAGGAAGGTACCGTCACCACCCATAGAGATGACGTAATCCACATCGAAGTTGTAATCCTCGAACACCCCAGCCGCCTTCACATCGAGATGCTGGTCACGGGTAAGAAACTCGTAATAAGCATTCTCTACATAAACTTCAGCCTCCTTCTTTTCGAGATAAAGAAGGATTTTCTCTATCGAAGCCGACTTCTTAGCCTGGTATTCATTACCAAATATTGCGAATTTTAAATGTTGCTGTGCCATTTATTTTGTTATTTCAATAATTATTCTTACTTTTGCAAAGGTAATCATATTATTTGAATAACAAGACAAAAAACAAATAAATTATGGCTAAGGTATATGAATTTCTTGCCAATGGCTTCGAGGAAATCGAAGGATTGGCTCCGGTTGACATTCTCCGTAGAGGTGGTGTAGACATCAAGACTGTAAGTGTAACGGGTACTGAATGGGTAGAAACATCGCATGGTGTTACCATCAAGGCTGACCTGAAGTTTGAGGATATTGCCAGCTTTGAAGATGCTGACATGCTGATGATTCCAGGCGGAATGCCAGGAAGTACAAACCTCAACGAGCACGAAGGTGTACGCCAGGCGCTCATCGCACAGCACAAGGCTGGCAAGCGAATCGGTGCCATCTGCGCAGCCCCAATGGTTCTGGCAAGCACAGGCATCCTCGAAGGAAAGAAGGCTACCTGTTATCCTGGCTTTGAGCAGTATTTCGGCGAGAACACCGAATATACCGCCACCCTCTTCCAGGAAGACGGCAACGTGATTACAGGCGAAGGTCCTGCCGCAACCCTCCCATACGCCTATAAGATATTGAGCTATTTCGTAAGCAAGGAAACCGTAGCTGCCCTGCAGGATGGCATGATGTATGATCATCTCATGCAGAACAAGTAAGCCCTATAAACTATAAATTATAAACTATTAATTAGTAACAAAGTGGATTACGTAATCATAGTAGCCGGAGGCAAGGGCCTCCGCATGGGAAGTGAGATTCCAAAACAGTTCTTGCCGGTAGCGGGCAAGCCTATCCTGATGCGCACCATAGAGCGTTTTCATGAATATGACCCTGCATTGAACATCATCCTGGTTCTGCCGGAGAGTCAGCAGGCATACTGGCACCAGCTCTGCGAGGAGCATCATTTCAGCATCAAGCACCAGATAGCTAATGGTGGCGACACCCGTTTCCAGTCATCCAAAAACGGACTGGCACTCATTCCTGATGATGAAGATGGCGTAGTGGGTATTCACGACGGCGTGCGCCCATTCGTATCTAAAGAAGTCATCGAGGAATGTTTCGAGACGGCTCGCGAAGAATATGCAGCCATCCCTGTATATGCCGTAACCGACACCCTGCGCTATATCGACCAGCACGGAGGCGGAAAGAATGTGCTGCGCAGCGATTATCGCGTAGTGCAGACTCCCCAGACCTTCGACATCGGTCTGGCAAAGCAGGCTTTCAACCAGGAATACAAGGAACAGTTTACCGATGATGCTTCGGTGGTAGAAAGTCTTGGCTGTCAGGTTGCAATGGTAGAGGGTAACCGTGAGAACATCAAGATTACCACTCCATTCGACATCAAGGTAGCGGAAGCTTTACTGGGCTGATAATCTGCATGTCATCCCTGTTAGACAGGATGACGAAGACTGAGCCATAAGCTGGCAAGTTCAAGTTCACTATCTGGCGGATTCTGGAAGTACAGGTACGGAAGGTTGCCGTAATCTGGCGCTCCTTATTCTCCTGATTAATCAGGAAATAGATATCCTTCCTACCCGTTGCCTCCAGAACCAGACGGTGGGCATAATCCATATTCTCAGGCAGTATGACATCCGGATCGATGCCATACTGCAAGAAGTTCTTCGCCTGATAAGGCTTGTCGATGATGACGATGCCTTCCTCACGCAATTCCTCCAGTTTCGCTTTTATCTCAGCAGAGAGAGAGCTATCCGGCTGCGAAACCACGAGAATGCGATAATCCTGATTTCCAGGCAGTTTACCTTTCGGACTATATTCGAAATTCCATTTCAGCAAGGCATCCTTGTTGATCAAATCGTATTTGTAACCACGAGGGGCACGATAGCTGTTCTTCTGTTCGGGGTTTTCCGAAGGATGAAACACAGCGATATCAACCACCGGTCTGCCCTGCTGCAGATAATGCTGACACATGGTGATGTAATCCATGAAACCTCGAGCCTCTGGATGCCGGACAATATCATGCTGGAAAATGAACCTGTTGATGCCAAGCGCCAGGTGGCGGTCTATCAAAGGTTTGAGCAAGGCGGGCGTTCCGTTCTGTGCGCCATAGTTTCCTGTACAAGCCACAGCCTGGACCGGATTTTCATTATAGATATGGGCTCTGCTTACGGCACGGAACATATCGTCGGGATGATCGGTACGCGGGATAGGCGCACAAGAAACCTCAACATACTGTTCTTCTGCCAGACGGGTGAAGGTCTGGAAGAACTTTTCCTTTACCAGTTCCTCGATGGTGAGACGGATATCATTCTGTACCTGTTCGTATCGGGAAGCCGACTCCAGCGGAACACCTGCCATGACAGGAAGATAAGGGATGAGATCATAGCCGCGGCGCACCTTGAATTCTTCGGCAAACTGACAGCCCCAGTTCTGGCTGCCCCACTCTCTCGGGTCGATATACAGATACGACACCACATCGCCATGCGGACGGTTCAGTAACGGCGCATACCAGGAATCGAATAGTTTCTTTACGGCTGACGGTGAGAACCTGTCCACCTCAAGTCCCATACCTTTCCCATCCGTTGCATGAGTCTGTCCCGTTGAGGTATGTCCCATCCGCAACAGGCACCAGGAGCCCTTAGGCAACTTATTCTGCAAGATACCATTCACCATGACACCCATCACCATTCCCCCTTCCATCTTCAAGGGGAGCACATCAGTCATCAGCACCGCCTCGCTCCGGGCAGCCGAATCGGTTGCGTTGCGCCAGGCAGGCCCCGTTTTCCCTTTAAAGCGGATGGCAAAAGCAGTAATATCCTGATAATATCCACCTTCGCTTCCGGCAGACTGCATCTTTCCGTCCTTATAACTCTCGGGCTGCCACATCTGCAAGCCTTCAATCTTCTTTCCGCCCTTCACGATGGTATCGGTCCAGACAACCTTCTGCATCGATTCAGCAGGAAGGATAAGCGGATTGCCAGGCAGGACATGGATGCCCATATCAAAATCGAGAGAGTCGGCTAGCTGGAAAGAATAATCCATCATCTTCCAGAACTCAGGCGACAGCTGTGCCACCCCGTCCTGAGATTCCAGATGCTCGCCGGCTTCACGTACCGGCATCAGCCAGATACCACCCATACCTACATTCTTCATACCCGTCAGATCGGCATGAATACCCGGTCTGGAAACGGAGCCATACTTCCAGTTCCAGAAGGTCCAAGGCTTAGCCTCGTCATTATATGCCATTGCCGACACAACCAGAAGCGCCAGCAAAGCTATCACCATATATCTTTTCTTACTATTCATGAAAGTTTTAATCTTATTCGGTGCGAAGGTACGAAGAAAAATCAATATAAACAAATAAAAAAGCCACAATTGCGGAAAAAAAGCGTTAAACATTTTGGCTGTTTTGCCATAATGTTGTACTTTTGCATCATTATGAATAGTATTTTAGACCAAGACATCATGTTCCTGCCAGGGGTAGGACCCAAGAAGAAAGAGATACTGAGCAAGGAGCTCGGCATCAACTCTTATAGTGACCTGCTGGAATACTATCCATATAAATATGTAGACCGCTCCAAGGTTTTCCACATCAGCGAACTCAATGCCGACATGCCCTTTGTACAACTCAAAGGCAAGATACTCAGCTACGATGAGATTGATACCGGTAAGCGCAACAAACTGCTGGTAGCCCATTTCTCAGACGGCTACGGTGTGGCAGACCTCATCTGGTATCGCGGTGCCCAATACATCATGAAGACCTATAAGGTGGGAACCGAATATCTCGTTTTCGGAAAGCCAACCATCTTCAACGGCAGATTCCAGTTTACCCATCCCGATATGGACGATGCCACCAATCTCCAGATCTCAGAGATGGGCATGCAGCCCTACTACTCGCTTACCGAGAACCTGAGAAAGCGCGGCTACACCTCACGTTCCATAGAGAAGATGACCAAGCAGCTGGTCACCATCCTTCCTCCTCTTCCCGAAACGCTACCAAGCCATATCGTAGACCGTCTGCATCTGGTTTCGCGCGATGCAGCCATCCGCATGATTCATTATCCGCATTCCCATCAGGAGATGCAGAAAGCACAGGTACGCCTTAAATTTGAGGAACTCTTCTATGTGCAGCTTAATATAATAAGGTATGCCACCGACCAGCGCCGCAAGTTCAGGGGCTATGTCTTCAACCGCATCGCTGACATCTTCAACGGGTTCTATGCCCATCATCTGCCTTTCGAACTGACAGGGGCCCAGAAACGGGTGATGCATGAAATCAGAGCCGATATGTGCAGCGGCAGACAGATGAACCGTCTTCTGCAGGGTGATGTAGGTTCGGGCAAGACGCTCGTGGCTCTCATGACCATGCTCATTGCGCTGGATAACGGTTATCAGGCATGTATGATGGCACCTACCGAAATTCTTGCCGAGCAGCATCTGCAAACCATCTGCGACTTCCTGCAGGGAATGGACATCCGGGTAGAACTGCTCACAGGCATCGTAAAGGGAAAGAAGAGAGAAAAGATTCTTGCCGACCTGGCTACGGGCGACATCCAGATTCTGGTAGGCACCCATGCTATCCTCGAAGACCCGGTGGTTTTCAGAAGATTAGGCGTAGCCGTCATCGATGAGCAGCATCGCTTCGGTGTGGCGCAGAGAGCCAAGCTGTGGAACAAGAGCGAGAATCCGCCTCATATCCTCGTGATGACCGCCACTCCTATCCCCCGCACCCTCGCCATGACCATTTATGGTGACCTGGACGTGAGCGTGATTGATGAACTGCCACCGGGCAGAAAACCGATACAGACGCTACATAAGTTTGATACCCAACTCACCAGTCTCTATCAGAGCATCCGCCGCCAGATTAATCTCGGCAGACAGGTATATATCGTCTTTCCGCTAATCAAGGAAAGCGAGAAGAGCGACCTGAAGAACCTGGAAGAAGGTTACGAAACGCTGAAACAGGCATTCCCGGAATTCAAATTGAGTAAGATTCATGGCAAGATGAAATCTGCCGAGAAGGAGGTAGAGATGGAGCAGTTTGTAAAGGGCGAAACACAGATTCTCGTTGCCACCACCGTAATAGAAGTTGGTGTAAATGTGCCCAATGCTTCTGTGATGGTTATCCTGGACGCACAGCGCTTCGGTCTCTCCCAGTTGCACCAGCTGCGAGGCCGTGTAGGAAGAGGCTGCGACCAGAGCTACTGCATTCTGGTAACCAACTATAAGCTTTCAGAAGAAACCCGCAAACGTATTGATATCATGTGCGATACGAACGACGGTTTCCGTATCGCCGAGGCCGACTTGAAACTCCGTGGTCCCGGCGACCTGGAGGGAACGCAGCAGAGCGGCATGGCTTTCGACCTGAAGATAGCGAATATTGCCAGAGACGGTCAGCTGGTACAACTGGCGCGCACAGAAGCACAGGAAATCATCGACAACGATCCCGAATGCAATGCTCCTCATAACGCCCTGCTTTGGAACCGCCTCAGGGATTTGAAGAAAACCCATATCAACTGGGCAGCCATCAGCTAAAGCAGCAAGCAAGAGCAGTTCCTGCTATCAGAAAGCAAGGCTAAAAGGTGGCTTCAGCTATCAAGCAGCCTCCCCCCGTTCCAGGCGATTCCATCGCCTGTCCCAAAAGTAAAAAGTATAATTATGGATAGAAGAAGAAAGCCGGCTATCAGGGAGCCGCGACCAGAAATAACCCTGGAAGAAATGAGAGCCATTCTCGAAAACATTACAGAAATAGAAAGCGCAACAGGCATCAGATACATCAAACTGCATGTCACGGCAAAGATGATTATCGGTATCAGAGAGTCATCGGGTAAGGAATTTACCATCAATCTCAACGACCTCTACCGCGCTTATCAGGAATGCCTCCGATTCACCAGTCCGGAGGTAAAAAAGTATATTTTCATGGGGCATTCTCCTGCCGTGGCTCTGTTGAGAATGCTACAAAAGCATGAAACGTATTAAAAGTCAACTCCTTGCATCTCATTTTCCTAATGTAAGTTAAAAAAAAGGCTAGGGCGTTAAATATCGCCCTTTTGGCTTTAACAACTTTGGTTTTTTGAAGTTTTTTTGTTATATTTGCAACGTCTATATAACAAAACCGCTACATGAAGGCATTTGCCTTAGTGGTTTTTGCAGAATTTCTTGTATGATTCTGCGCTGTTGACACGAACCTAAAAAAGAAAATAGAAAAAGTAGTATGAGTTTTAAAAAGAGTATAAAGAAAATTTCGGTCGTTGCATTGTTGGCGCTAACAGCTTCTCCCGTTTGCGGACAAGACTTGTTGGCAAGACAGGCACCTGTAGACCACAGAATGAAATCGCTCGACACACTCGCTGTGTCGCATTATCGAATGATTGAAGACAGAGAGAACCCTGCAGCCGAGCTGTATGAGGATTTCTCTAACAAGTACGCTCACAGGGCTACAACCTTGCCTGAGCACTTCCGTATCGATCTCCGTCATTTCTGCATGCCAACTCCTAGTCGCGTTGTCACAAGTAACTTCGGTTACCGTGCTAGCTTTGGCCGCCAACATAAAGGTATGGACATCAAGGTTTATATTGGCGACTCAATCCGCTCAGCCTTTTCAGGCAGAGTTCGCATCGTAAGATATGAAGGTGGTGGTTACGGTAAGTACATCGTGATTCGTCACAACAACGGTTTGGAGACTATCTATGGTCACCTCTCTAAGCAGCTCGTTACTGAGGGCGAAGAGGTAAGAGCCGGCGATGTAATTGGCTTGGGTGGTAATACGGGTAGAAGTACCGGTTCGCATCTCCACTTTGAGACCCGTCTCTGTGGTGTGGCTCTGAACCCAGCACTCTTCTTCGATTTCCGCAACCAGGACGTTACAGGCGACTTCTACAGCTTTAACCGTAATACCTACGAAAGCGAATCAGCTGATGCCAATGCTGCCCGCGGCAAGGTTGGCAACGGTGGTTACACCAGAGAGCAGGTTAACGGCGGCGAAGTGGGAAGATACTACGAACTGCCTGCTGGCCACGAGAAGCTCTACCACAAGGTGAAGCCAGGCGAAACGCTTAGTTCTATCGCTGAAAAGCGCGGCGTATCTGTAGAGCAGATCTGCAGACTCAACGGCTACCGCAAAGACAAGAAGGTTAGTGTAGGACAGATTATCAGATACGTATAATACGTATAAAAGAATAAACTCAAAAAAAGAGGGTGTGTCATAAATTAATGACACACCCTCTTTTTTTAGACCTTTATTTTCGCGATTCCCCGGCATTACAAGATGCCGAAGAGTCGCAATACATCGTTCAGGTTGGCAACGACAAGCAGAAGAATCAGTATGCCGAAACCAATATACTCAGCACGCTCCATGAACTTATCGCCCGGTTTGCGACCTGTGATAATCTCATAGAGAAGGAAGAACACATGTCCACCATCAAGAGCAGGGATAGGAAGAATGTTCATGAAGGCAAGAATGATACTCAGGAACGCTGTCATAAGCCAGAATGCATGCCAATCCCATACAGATGGGAAGAGACTGCCCAGCGCACCGAAACCACCCAGACTCTTGGCGCCTTCCTTAGAGAAGACATACTTCATATCGCCCACATAACCAGCCAAGACATTCCAGCCGTATTTGATACCGGCAGGGAAACTCTCGAAGAAGCCATAGTTGACATGAGTAATCTTATAATCGAGCATGACAGGATGATTGTAGAAACCAAACTTCACACCCTCTTCGGTAGACTGCAGGAGAACATTTGACTTGACGGTATCGCCAGAAGCCTTGAGATAAGTAATCTGAGCTGTAAGTGCTCTGGCACTGTCCTGCGGTGTCTCTGCCGAAGCAAGCACATCCTCTACTCTGCCCAATTCTATCTGAAATTCGTTGAAAGAGACTACCTTTTTATTATTAATAGCAAGAATCTTATCACCCTTTGTCAAACCGAGTTTGCTGGCAGGTGAATCTTTCATCACACTATCAATCTGCAGCGGTACATACACATCTACGAAGCGAGGACTGCTCTTAATCATATCGAGCATGTTGAGATCACCAGGCAGATTAAGCGTCATCGGTTTGCCCTGACGGATGATATTGACCTGCTTAGCCTCAGAGAGATTACGATACAGATCGCCATCAAAGGTCTTGAACTCACCCAGATCGGTGCTTACCAGAATATCCTTATCCTGGAAACCCAATGCCTTTGCCTCGGTATTGAACTTCATACCATAACTCATATCGCGGGTAGCCACATAATTGTCGCCCCAATGGAACAGAATCATGGAATAGATGAAGAGAGCCAGCACGAAGTTAACCAGCACGCCACCTATCATGATGAGCAGGCGCTGCCATGCCGGTTTGCTGCGAAACTCGTATGGCTGTTCCGGCTGTTTCATCTGTTCGGTATCGAAACTTTCATCTATCATACCCGAAATCTTGCAATATCCTCCGAGCGGCAACCATCCCAAACCATAGGTAGTATCCGAATTCTTTGGCTTGAACTCGAAGAGATGGAACCAAGGGTCGAAGAACAGATAGAACTTCTCCACTCTTACACCAAAGAGTTTGGAGAAGAAGAAGTGTCCGCCCTCATGGAGCAACACTAAGATGGAAAGCGACAGCATCAGCTGCAACGCTTTGATCAAAAATACTTCCATTTATTTACTTTGAACTTTGAACTTGGAACTTTGAACTTTATGATGAGCCCTATATCCTACGTTCATTTTAACTATAAACTATTAACTATAAACTATTACTTGTGCATCAGCTCTGTAGCTATGCGGCGAGCTTCAGCATCGGTCTGCAGATAGACATCGAGGTCGGGATTACTGTCGAAAGTAGCCTTCGCCATCGTCTTTTCGATGATATCAGCCATCTGAAGGAAGCCACACTCACCTTTGCGGAAGCCGGCATTCACTATCTCGTTGGCAGCATTCACGATACATGACATATTACCACCCTTTCTGATGGCATCGAAAGCCAGTTGCAGGCACTTGAACTTCTGATAGTCAGGCTTGAAAAACTGCAAATCCTGCGTCTTGAAGAGGTCGAGACGATCGCCATTCAGATGCAGACGCTGAGGGAAAGAGAAGGCATACTGGATAGGCAGACGCATATCTGGCACACCCAACTGAGCCTTGACAGCACCATCAACAAACTGAACGGCACTATGCACAACGCTCTGCGGATGGATAAGCACCTCTATCTTGTCAGCCGGAACCCCAAAGAGCCATTTAGCTTCTGTCACCTCGAAGCCCTTGTTCATGAGCGAAGCCGAATCGATGGTTATCTTGGCGCCCATATCCCAGGTAGGATGCTTGAGGGCATCGGCAGCAGTCACCTTCTCTAACTGCTCGTGGGTATAATTGCGGAAAGGACCACCCGAACAGGTCAGAAGAATCTTCTCTACCTCGTTGTCGCCCTCACCCACCAGACTCTGGAAGATGGCACTATGCTCGCTGTCAACAGGGAGGATAGGCACATGATATTCCTGTGCAAGATTACAGATCAGCTCACCCGCTACCACCAGCGTTTCCTTGTTGGCAAGACATATTTTCTTACGCGCCTTGATGGCATGGATGGTTGGTTCCAGGCCCGAGAAGCCTACCATGGAAGCCAGCACCATATCGATAGGCTCAGCCTGTACGATATCGCAAAGCGCCTGAGCACCGGCATAAACCTTGATATCAGGCTCATCACTGAGCATATCCTTCAGCTCCTCGTAGCGAGCCTCATTGGCTATGACCACAGCAGCCGGATGGAACTTGCGAGCCTGCTCGGCAAGTTCCTGCACTCGGTTGTTGGCGGTGAGGCAATACACCTCGTAAAGGTCACTGTGCTGCTCGATGACATCAAGCGCCTGTGTACCGATACTTCCCGTAGAACCGAGAATACATATCTGTTGTTTCTTCATATTTCTTCACTTTATAACTCGAGCAATCCCTCTGGAATTGCCATTCTGATTTCTTTCTTTTCAGCGCTCACCTCTTCGATGAGGTCGTTGCTGGCAGGGATCAGGATTTCATCACCTGCATCGGTTGTTACCTCGAAAAGAAGGTTGAGGGTGGAATCGTCTACATGTTCTATGGTACCTACCACCTTGCGGCTTACGGCATCTACCAGATGGAAACCAATGATTTCTGCCCAGCTCATGTTCTCTTCATCACTGTCAGAGAGATGACGTGGGAAGAAAACCTCGCAACCGGTATAGTTGCGTGCCTGCTCCTGGGTATCGATATCCTCAAACTTCACGAGCACATTCTCATCGTTCTTAAAACGATATTCCTCTAAATAGAAAGGCACGAGGATGCCATCGATGTCGAGTACCAGGTACTCGGCATCTACACGGTCGAAAACATCATCTGTAATGGCGAAAGTAATCTCGCCCTTCACGCCATGAGGTTTTCCCAACTTGCCTATCTTATATACTTCATCGCGTCTAATCATTCAACATTCAACATTTAACATTTAACATTGATTAATCACTGACACGGGTAATCTTGGCACCCAGCGCATTAAGGCGATGCTCGATATCCTCATAACCACGGTCTATCTGGGCGATATTGGCGATGCGGCTGGTACCGTTGGCACTCATGGCAGCAATCAGCAGGGCAATACCGGCACGGATATCAGGACTGGTCATTCTGCCAGCACGCAGTTTGATCTTATGGTCATGACCAACCACCACAGCACGGTGAGGATCACAGAGAATGATCTGCGCACCCATATCAATCAGTTTATCCACGAAGAAGAGGCGGCTCTCGAACATCTTCTGATGGAAGAGGACGCTGCCACGAGCCTGGGTAGCCACTACGAGGAGCACGGAAAGAAGGTCAGGAGTGAGTCCTGGCCAAGGGGCATCGGCAAGCGTCATGATGGTGCCGTCAATAAACGAATCGATGACATAATGTTTCTGTTCTGGAATCACAAGGTCATCGTCCTCTATCTTTATCTTCACTCCCAGGCGGCGGAATGCATCAGGAATAATGCCCAAATCCTTGACAGACACATTCTTGATGCGCACACCTTCGCCACACATTGCCGCCATGCCGATGAACGAACCTACCTCAATCATATCAGGCAAGATGCGATGCTCGGCACCATGCAGTTTATCAACACCCACGATGGTGAGCAGGTTGCTGGCGATGCCGCTGATCTGAGCGCCCATCGCATTGAGCAGATGGCAGAGCTGCTGGATATATGGCTCGCAAGCTGCATTATAAATGGTGGTAGTGCCCTTTGCCAATACTGATGCCATGATGATATTGGCAGTACCGGTAACCGAAGCCTCATCGAGCAACATATAGCAGCCCTTCAGCTTCTTAGCCTGTATCTGATAAACATTACGCTCATCATCGTGAACGAAGTTGGCGCCCAGATACTTGAAGCCCAGGAAGTGGGTATCCAGACGGCGACGACCTATCTTATCGCCTCCCGGCTGAGCTATGGTAGCCTTGCCACATCTACCGAGCAGCGGACCTATCATGAGCACACTACCACGAAGAGAAGAACATTTCTTCACAAACTCCAGACTGTCGAGATAATCGAGTTTCAACTCATCACTTTGGAATGTATAGTCGTGACGACTGTGCTTGGTTACCTTGACACCTATCTCCTGGAGCAACTTAATCAGGTTGTTCACATCCAGGATGTCCGGCACGTTGGTGATGCGCACAGGCTCGTCGGTAAGGATTGTGGTACAGATAACCTGCAGGGCCTCGTTCTTGGCGCCCTGAGGTGTGATAGTACCTTTGAGCGGATGACCGCCCTCTATGATAAAAGACTCCATAAGCTTGTCTACTATATATAATAATGTGGATTACTTTTTCTTCTTATTATTATTTACATTCTTAGGCTGCGCCTCAATCTTCTCGAAAACGAAGGTATCGAGATCGAGCTGGATGTTGCCATCGGTAAAACGTGCCAGATCGGAAGCTACCTTGGCTACATCACTGGAGCCATGGCTCCAGGTTACCAGGTCGCGATGCATCTGGTTGGCAGTAAGCTCCACGAGTTTATCGCGCTCCTCACTTGGTTCCATCGTCTTCAGCTTTTCGAAAATCTCGAAGAGCATAGCTCCATAATGGCGCACCGGGATGTGCTGCATAGGATATGGCAAAGGCTCCGGCTTGGTTGCTATCTTCACAGCATCCGATACATCATAAGGGAAATCGATGTCGAGCTGGAAATTGCTCATGATGGCAAGCTGGTCCCAGAGTTTCTGCTCATGGTCCTCTACCCCTCTGTTCTCAGGGAACATACGGTCCATGACTGCAATAATGGTCTCTGCACAGCGCTGGCGCTCTTCACGGTCGGTAAGCGTCAGACAATGGTCTACCATCTGCTGAATCTCACGGCCATACTCAGGCAGAATGAGCTTAGCTCTCTGGGTATTATAGTCTAATCCTTCTATATTCATTCTTACAACATTTTATATAATCAATAATTCTAGAGCAGTTTCTTTGGCATCTTAGCCACGAAATCCTTGAGATAGAAAGGCACGAAATATGCCACATCTTCGAACTTGCCCTCTACAAAACGCTTCTCTGCCAGCGGAGCCATATTCTTAGCCAAAGGCTCAATGCCCTCTACGAGGTGAGCATTCGGATGGTTGATGGTCTCCATACACTTGGCAGCGCCATTTCCGAAGAAGTATACATGATGCTGGTCCAGATATTCCTTGTAGGTATCAGCATCCACAATATCAGCCTGAATAGGGCGAACCACCTTCAGGGCGCGGTCAAGCACTTCGGCATATACCTCCATGCGGCGGGCGTCGAGCATAGGTACGATGAGAGCGTCTTCCTCCTCAGGATGTTCGCCAAGCAATACAGGCACAGCCATCAGTTCGAGTGTTGGAATAGCGATGAGTTTCACACCGCGACCATAACAGATGCCCTTCGCCATACTCACACCGATACGCAATCCGGTATAGGAACCCGGACCACAACTTACCGCCACAGCCTCCAGCGGAAGACCATGAGAATCGAGGAAATCAAGAGCCTCATCCACAAACACACCCAACTTAACAGCATGGTTAGGACCTGTGTGATCTTCCTGGTTGAAAATCACCTGTCCACTATCACTAATTGCCACTGAGCACATGTCCGTACTCGTCTCAATATTCAAAATACACGACATAATTAAAAAATATATTCTTAAATAAGGTGCAAATATACTCATTTTCTCGCTTTTTTTTGTACTTTTGCAGAAATTTAACGCGAAAGATTATATGATACAGTCAATGACAGGCTTCGGAAAAGCTACCGCGGCCTTTAAAACAAAGAAGATTAATGTAGAGATAAAGTCATTAAATAGCAAGACGCTTGACCTCTCTACTCGTATTGCTCCGCTCTATAGAGAGAAGGAGATGGAAATCCGTCAGTATATCTCTAAAAATCTAGAAAGAGGCAAGGTTGACTTCGCCATCTGGATTGATAAGGATGCTACTACAGATGCCACTCCTATCAACGCGGCGCTTGTACAGAATTATTACCAGCAAATCAAGAAGATTTCGGCTGAAACAGGCATTCCTGAGCCAACCGACTGGTACAGCACTCTGTTGCGTCTTCCTGATGTAACAACGAAGACGGATGTGGAAGAATTGAGCGATGAGGAGTGGGAAGTGGCAAAAAATGCAATTTGCGAGGCTGTGAACCATCTCGTAGCCTTCCGCAAGCAGGAAGGAGCCGCTCTCCAGAAGAAATTTACTGAGAAGGTGGATAACATCCAGACTCTCCTGGCTAGCATCGAACCATACGAGAAGGCTCGCGTGGAGAAGATCAGACAGAACATCGTTAACGGCCTGCAGCAGATTCCGAATGTGGATTACGACAAGAACCGCCTGGAGCAGGAACTCATCTACTACATCGAGAAGCTCGACATCAGCGAGGAGAAGCAGCGCCTTGCCAACCACCTGAAGTATTTCCGCGAGACCATGAATGAGGAAGGTCATGGTGTAGGAAAGAAACTCGGTTTCATCGCACAGGAAATGGGACGCGAAATCAACACCACCGGCTCTAAGAGCAACCAAGCTGAGATGCAGAACATCGTGGTGAAGATGAAGGACGAACTGGAGCAGATCAAGGAGCAGGTGCTGAATGCCCTCTAAACAAGAGACAGGCACCACCACTCTCCCTCAAGAGCCCCCTCAAAAGCTCCCTCAAGTGGCGTTTTTGAAAGCCTCGCCCCCGTTCCAGGCGATTCATCGCCTGTCCAAAAAGCCCCCTATCAAACAGCAAATAAAGAAAAGAAGAAGAAAAAATGAAGAACGGATTGTTAATTTTCAGCGCCCCATCGGGCAGCGGTAAGAGCACCATCGTAAACTGGCTGATGAAAGAGCACCCGGAATTGAAGCTGGCTTTCTCTATCAGCTGCACCTCTCGTGCTCCGCGCGGTACAGAACAGAATGGTGTAGAGTATTTCTTCCTCTCTCCAGAGGAATTCAAGGCTAAGATTGAGGCTGACGAATTCCTGGAGTACGAGGAGGTTTACCAGGACAGATTCTACGGCACCCTGAAGTCACAGGTAGAAAACCAGCTTGCCAAGGGCGAGTCGGTGATTTTCGATGTTGACGTGAAGGGTGGTGTAAACATCAAGAAGTTTTATGGCGAGCGTGCCTTGAGCATCTTTGTCCAGCCACCTTCGGTAGAAGAATTGCGCCGCCGTCTGGTTGGCCGCAATACTGATGCGCCTGAGGTGATTGAGCAGCGCCTTGCCAAGGCAAGCTATGAGTTGACCTTTGCCCCTCAGTTTGACCACGTGGTCGTAAACGATGACCTGGAGAAGGCGCAGCAGGAGGTTTATCAGCTCGTCAAGGCCTTCCTAGACGCAGAGTAAGAAATGAAGAAGGTAGGAATCTTTGGCGGTAGCTTCAACCCCATCCATACGGGCCATATTGCATTGGCGAAAAGCCTTTGCGAGAAGGCCTGCCTGGATGAGGTGTGGTTCATGGTTTCGCCCATGAACCCATTCAAGAAGACCGCTACCGACTTGCTCGACGACCAGCTGCGCCTGGAAATGGTAGAAAAAGCGCTGGAGCACGAGCCACAACTGAAGGCATGCGACTACGAGTTCCGCCTGCCTAAGCCATCTTATACCTGGCACACGCTGCAAGCCATCAGCAAGGATTACCCCGAAAACGAGTTCACCCTGCTGATTGGTGGCGACAACTGGGCTGCTTTCGACAAGTGGTACCACCACGACGACATCCTAGCCCACTATCCCATCGTGGTTTATCCGCGCCAGGGAGCCAGCATAGGCAATGTGCCTGACGGCGTTACCATCGTAGAAACTCCACTGCTCAACATCAGCAGCACGGAAATCAGAAAGCGTATCAAAGAGGAGGAAAGCATCAGGGGAATGGTGCCGGAATGCATCGAACAACTGGCTGTCAGAAACTACAAGCAGATCTAAGCATCCCTCTCTCCGAAAACGCTTAAAATCATATTTAAACAACAAACAGCAAAAAATGAGTTGGAAAGAAATCATTAAGAAGTGTCTGAACGTGGCTTCTGCGCCGATTCGCAGAAATGCCAACTTCTTTGTGTTCATGTACCTGCTGGGCATGATCAGTTCTATCGTGACTACACCTGCCAAGGGGACTTTATACGACAACCTGTTCCTGGAGCTCTTTGTCGACCTCTATGTGGTGTGTGCCGTTGTCGCCATCTTCCCAAAGAAGGTGCGCTGGGGTCTGCGTGCCGTACTATACCTTATATTATATAGTACAGCTGCCGCCGACACCTATTGCTACGTGAATTTCGGCTCTACGCTCAACCCTTCTATGCTGATGCTGGTGGGCGAGACCAACAGTTCGGAGGCTAGCAGTTTCCTCTCAGCCCTCATCTCTGCCGAGGTTCTCTTCAGTAGTGTGGGCTGGATCCTGCTTCTGGCTCTCATCCAGATTCTCATCGCCATCTTCCGCAAGCAACTCATCAAGCTATACGTTTTCATCATTACCGTTCTGGAGTTGGCTTCTGTCAAGAAACGGCTGATGGCTATCCCCCGCATGACTGCAGCCATGCCTGCCAGCTTCGGAATCCTATGCCTCATCATCTTCATCATAGGATGCTGCACCTCCTGGCACAACAAGATGGCTTACCATAAACTCATGAACGGTAGAACAATAGGCGAAGTAGAGCATATCCTGACAGAAAAGGATCATGCTGTTCTCTATCTGCCTGTCTACCGACTCCAATTCAGTATCTATGCCAACCAGCTGGCTGCGCATCAGATTACCCAACTCATTCATGCCGCCCACGAAGTGAAGGTTGACAGTTGCAGCTACCGCTCGCCAAACATCGTGCTGATTATCGGCGAAAGCTTCGGCCGCCATCATTCCCAGCAGTACGGCTATTTTATGGATACCACTCCACAGCAGGTAGCCTTGGAGAAATCGCGCAAACTCACCAAGTTTACCGATGTGGTAACCTGCTGGAACCTGACCAGTTTCGTTTTCAAGAACATGCTCTCTACCCATGTGGTAGGCGAGAAAGGCGAATGGTGCGACTATCCGCTCTTCCCAGAAGTGTTCCGCAAGGCAGGCTACAACGTAACCTTCATCACCAACGAATTCCTGCCACAGGCAAAGGAGGCGGTTTACGACTTCAGCGGCGGTTTCTTCCTGAACAACCCGGAACTGAGCAAACTCCAGTTTGACCATCGCAACACCCAGCTCCACGATCTGGACGACGGACTGCTGAAGGATTACGACGACAGTCTGAAGAACTTCCAGAAGGAGCACAACCTCACCATCTTCCACCTGATGGGCCAGCATGTAAACTATAAGCAGCGCTACCGCACCAAGCAAGCCCGGTTCTGGGCAAGCAGTTATGAAGACAAGCGCCCTGAACTGACCAATGCCCAGCGCAAGATGCTGAGTCATTACGATAACGCCACCCTCTACAACGACTCTATCGTAGCCCAGATTGTGAAGCGTTTCCAGAAGCAGGATGCCATCGTCATCTACGTGCCCGACCATGGCGAGGAATGCTACGAAGAGAACCGAGGCTTCATCTGCCGTAACCATTCTGCAGAAATCGACTGGCCGCTGGCGCACTATGAGTTTGAAATTCCGTTCTGGATATACTGTTCGCCAAAATATATCAGGAACCACCGCGACATTTACCGTCAGATACGCAAGGCTAAGGACAAGCGCTTCATGACCGACGCCCTGCCTCATCTCCTGCTGTATCTGGCTGGCATTGAGACACCTACCTATAAGGAGGAATATAACATTCTGAGTTCGAAATATGACGAGATGCGACCACGTATCCTCAAAAACTCTGCCGATTACGACAAACTTCGTGATGCGCATCTGGAAAAGATAAAAAAGGAAGAAAGTAAAAAGGTAAAAAAGAAAGAAAGGAGAAACTGATTATGAATAGTGCTATTCTATCACGCCCGGCATGCAATGCCCTGAGAGGACTCGCCATCATCGGCATCTTCTTGCATAACTACTGCCATTGGCTGGGACCTATTGTCAAGGAGAACGAGTATCAATACTTCCAGCACAATGTTGACTGGCTGAACCAGGTAATGGTCAGCATGGACCTCAACCTGCCTGTGCACCTGCTCTCGTTCTTCGGCCATTACGGTGTGCCCGTATTCCTCTTTCTGAGTGCTTACGGACTGGTGATGAAATACGAGGCTAAACCTCATCTCTCTACCGAACAGCAGACCAGAATGTACAACATCTCGGGCAAGAAACTTACAGGAAGCATCAACTGGCGCGAACCGCTCCACTTTATCCGCTATCACTATCTGAAACTCTTCAAGATGATGATAGTAGGTTTCGTGGCATTCACGATGCTCGACCTTATCACGCCTGGCTCTCACCACTATGCAGCGCTCGACATCGTTGCGATGCTGGGCATGTTCAATAATGTATTGCCAAATCCGGATAACATCATCTGGCCGGGTCCGTACTGGTTCTTCGGTCTGATGCTGCAACTTTACATCGTCTATCGTCTGCTGCTCTATCGCCGCCATTGGGGATGGACCGTAGGATTGATGGCCATCTGCATCGGCATCCAGCTCATCCTGGGTTTTGACAATCCGGAGAGTGAAGTGATGAACCGCTACCGCTACAACTTTATGGGCGGCATGCTGCCATTCGGTTTGGGCATACTCTATGCCAGATATGGCGAGAAGATACTCATGACGTTCCATTCGCCTATCACCAACTTCTTTGGCTGCATCTTCTGCATCTCGCTGATCTACAGTCTGAGCGGCAGCATGGTTGGCTGGACCTTCGTGCCTTTCTTTTTCTGTCTGCTGAGCGTATTAGTAGCCGACCTACTCCAGAACATCAGCTGGTTATCAGGTATTTACAAGGTATTAGAGTGGATGGGCAGCATCTCCGCTGCTCTCTTCGTATGCCACCCTATCACCCGCAAGATATTCATCCCTATCAGCCGTCAGGGCGACATCTATGCCGGTCTGCTCCTCTACATCATATCGAGCATCTGCCTGGCATGGCTCTTCACCCAACTGATGAAGAAGATTCCAAATCCGAAGCCCTAACCCTCTTCAATAGGAAGAACAAAGGAAGAAGAAAGAACGAAGAAGAAGCAAGCAGCAAGAAAAAAAGCAGCAAGCGCGCCCCCGTTCCAGGCGATTCCATCGCCTGTCCCCCATAATAAACAAAAAAGAAATACCAGCATGAATTGGAAGATAAAAGATATAGAACTGGCGAATATCAGCCGGTTTCGCGGCGAGTTGATGGGAGCAGCCATGCTGTTCATCATCCTCTTTCATGTGGCATTGCCTAGAGAAGATGCCTTTTTCGGGCTTCGCAGAATGGGCAATGTCGGTGTAGACATGTTCCTCTTTCTCAGCGGAATAGGTCTCTGGTTCTCGTGGATGAAGAATCCTTCTGCCAAGCATTTCTTCATCCGCCGTTATCTGCGCATCTACCCTACCTGGCTCATCATAGCCTGCCTCTTCTATATCCCTTCTTTCCAGGGCGGAAGCACCTGGAACTGGATCTATCTCTTTGGAGAGATAACCATCAACTGGGGGTTCTGGCTGCATGATGAGCTCAACTTCTGGTACATCCCAGCTACGATGATGCTCTATCTCTTTGCCCCTGCCTACATGGAACTCATCAAGCGCCATCCTATCTACCGCTGGCTGCCGGTGGTGATGATCATGTGGTGCATCCTGGTACAATATGTTACCCCGATACATCAGGCTGTAGGACATCTGGAGATTTTCTGGAGCCGCGTGCCTATCTTCTTCATCGGCATCAACATGGGTGAGATGGTAAGACAGAAACAGACGCTCGACGGCGCTTCGATATGGATGATATGGCTCATGTTCCTGATGACGCTGCTGGCGAGCATCTTCCTGGAACAGGAGAAGCACGGCATGTTTCCGCTCTTCCTCGAACGCATGCTCTATATCCCGCTCACCATCACCAGCATCCTGCTGCTGAACCGCATATTCCGCCGCACCCCGAGCTGGTTTAACAAGGGGTTCATGTTTGTGGGAGCGCTGAGCCTGGAGTGTTATCTGCTCCATATCCACTTCGTGCTGAAATACCTAGAGCCGCATCACTTGGGCTATTGGCCTACCTTCTTCATCTGCATAGGCATCACCCTGCCTGCAGCATGGATTCTGAGCAAGATAGCCGGATGGATTTCTAAAGAGTTAGCTAAGTTTATCAAGTAAAAAGGAGTTTATTTATTAAGAAAAATAGGAGTTTTATGAACGAGAATAAATTGGAAGACAGTAAAGGGTTTGCTGCGCTGCTGCGACTGGTTCGCCCAAAACAATGGATCAAGAATGGCTTTATCTTCTTACCGCTGTTCTTTGGCGGCGCCCTGTTGCATACAGATGCTCTGCAGGCGGGTCTGATTACTTTCTTCGCCTACAGTTTTGCCGCATCGAGCATCTATTGTTTCAACGATATCTATGATGTGGAGGCCGACCGCCGCCACCCGGTCAAGTGCCATCGTCCGATAGCATCGGGAGCGGTCAGCATCAAGCAGGCATACGGACTGATGTTCCTGATGTTTGCCCTCTCTATGGGTGTATGCAGCCTGCTCGGCTCATGGGAGACGATGGGAATCATCATTTTCTATTGGCTTCTGAATCTCGGCTATTGCGCCAAATTCAAGCAATATGCAATCATCGATGTGTGTATCGTAGCTTTCGGTTTCGTACTCCGTCTGCTGGCAGGTGGTGTAGCTACGGGCATCGTACTCAGTAAGTGGATTGTGCTGATGACCTTCCTCATCACCCTCTTCATGAGTTTTGCCAAGCGCCGCGATGATGTGCTGCGCATGGAGAAGACGGGCGAGGCTCCCCGCAAGAATACCATCCGCTACAACCTCACTTTCATTAACCAGGCTATCACGATTACGGCTTCCGTAACCCTGGTATGTTACATCATGTATACGGTGAGTCCGGAGGTCATCGAGAATTTCCATACCGAGAATCTCTATCTTACGAGTGTCTTTGTGCTGGTAGGTTTGCTGAGATACATCCAGATAGCCGTGGTAGACCAGAAGAGTGGTGACCCTACGAAGATTATCCTGCGCGACCGCATCACCCAGTTTATCGTGCTTGCCTGGTTGCTCTCCTTCCTGATCCTTATTTATATCGTATAAGAAAATGAAGAAGAAAATATATTGTTTCGATTTCGACGGAACGCTGACAACAAGCGATACCCTGCTGGAATTCATCAGATATGCCAAGGGTACCAGTCGGTTTCTGATGGTTTTCCTGATGTACAGTCCGCTCTTGGTACTGATGAAGCTGCATCTCTTTCCCAACTGGAAGGCGAAGCAACTCATCTTTGCCCATCTTTTTGCCGGCATGCGTATAGAGAAGTTTGATGCGCTCTGCCGCGATTTTGCCGAAGAATACCAACATCTGTTGCGCCCCAAAGGTGTTACGCTGGTACACGAAGCCCTGGTTGCAGGTGTTCAGGTTTTCATCGTGAGTGCCAGCATCGACAATTGGGTCCGCCCGTTCTTTAAAGTTCGCGGCCTGGATGGAGTCAGGGTTTTAGGTACCCAGATAGAAGTGATTGACGGCAGACTTACCGGCAAGTTCAAGAGCAACAACTGCTATGGCGAGGAAAAGGTGCATCGCATCTGCGAGGCACTGACCACCACAACCGCCAATGCCTACGGTACCCCCTCATTATCTTTCGACCGCACGCAATACGAGATAGAAGCATTTGGCGACAGCCGAGGCGACAAGGAGATGCTCGCCTATGCCGATAAAGGTCATTACAAGCCCTTCAGAATTTAGAAACGCATAACGGAAGACAGGAAAGCCTAACGGAGTCGCGAACCATCTTGCCAAGTACCCATGTACGGCGAAACGCCGTACCAAGTATACCAACTTACTGACTTACAATACATTAGCTTGTTATGAAACAAAGGAATACAGACATCGACTGGATAAGAGCCATCCTCATTATTCTCATGATATTGATTCATATCGTGAGTTTCGGCAACGCATACCCCCAGCTCAAGGCAGGCATCCTCTCGTTCATGATGCCTACCTTCCTCATCATCACGGGCTATCTCGTGAATATTGAGAAAAGCCCAAAGGAGATGGGAAGATACCTGATGTGTCTCGCTTTGCCTTACGTCATCATGGTGACAGGATTCTCGGTCCTCTCCTATTTCATGCCGGTGAGAGATGGCATCACGGAACCGTCACTCTCTCAGATTTGTGAGAAGATATTCGTTACTTCCATCGGTTCTTATTGGTTCATCCAGACCATGATTATCTGCGGCATTCTCTATTACGTCAGTTTCAAGGGAACAACCTGGGGAACCCTCAGACAGGGAAAAACAACGATGAGCACCACCACAAGCCTCTTTATCTTCGCCACCCTACTCCTGCTCCTGTCCAAGACACCCGCTCTTTCGCCCAGTGCCGCCACCTATTATTTCATCGGAGCGGTACTCAGACAATGCCATATCGGCTTTGACAGAATTTTCCGTCCTTCACCGGTTGCCCTGCTGCTCTGGATCAACTTGCTGGGCTTGGAAGAATGGTACGACTGGGGCACGCTCGCCATCGTCTTCTCCTGCTGGTGCTGCATTTCATCCCTGATGTGGATACACAGCCTCATCAACCGCCTACAGGATAATGCCAGCATCCGAAAGACAGAAGACACCTTATTATATATAGGCCGCAACACGCTGCCCATCTACCTCTTCCACCCCATCTTTACGATGGCAGCCAAGTTTTATCATCCCCTCTTTAGCTGGGATAGGAGCGAAATCTGTTTCGCCCTCGTTACCATTTTCATTGCCATAGCCGGAAGCATCGGCATCGCCAAGATGATGGAGAAGACCCATCTGGCTTATCTCTTCGGAAAAGGAAAGATGCTGAGATAAATAATACCAGGATATATTTGGTAATTTGGAGATTTTGAAGTACTTTTGCAACATGAATATCAAGAACAAGATAAATAATATGGATGATGCCAAGCGAGAGAAGCTGGGCGAAGTCATCAGATTCGGAATCGTAGGCGGACTGGCTACGGTACTGCAATATGTCATCTACCTGGCTATGATGCCGGCACTGACCCATTTCATCCCCAACATGGGCGACCACAGTCTGGCTACCACCGCCAACACCATCGCCTATATCGTGAGTTTCATCTTCAATTTCATCGCCAGTACCCGCTATACATTTAAGGTAAAGGCGAATGCCAAGCGCGGAGCAGGATTCACCCTCTCCCACATCGTCAACTACTCGATGCAGACCCTCTGCCTCAACCTCTTCGTAGGCTTGGGTCTAGCCAAACAGCTGGCTATGATACCCACCCTCTGCATCTGCATCCCGGTAAACTTCCTCCTGGTAAGGTTCTTCCTGAAGAAATAAGGGGATTCCCAAAACACGATAAAAAAAAGATATGAAAAAGATATTCGATATTTTTAAAATCAAGAAAGAGGAAAGAGTTTCAGCACTCGTCGCACTCATCATAGCATGTGCCCTCAATGCCCTGACTGTCATCAAATACCACAGCCAGTTCTCGCAGATTACAGATAATTATCACAAACTCTTTGTCAAGACCTTCCATGTGGCAGGTTTCGACCCGCTTACCTATAGCATCGTATCTCACTGGGACACAGAATATAACGTATACCGCCACCCGCTGCTGGCGTTCTTCATGTATATCCCGAATCAGCTCAATCAAGGATTGATGATGCTTACCGGCATCAACTGCGTTCAGTTTGTCGTGGGAGCTATCCTGGTGTTCTGCGCCTTCTATTCCTTCATTTTCCTTTACCGTATATTCAGAGAAGTGATTGGTACAGAGCGCTTTGATGCCAATCTACTCTCTGCCTTCTATTTCTCTTTTGCCTATGTGATGGTTTCAGCGATGGTACCCGACCATTTCATCATGTCGATGATCATACTCCTCTGTACCCTGTATATCACAGGCGTATGCATGAAGAAAGGCAGACAGCTTACCATCTGGCAGACTATCCTGCTCTTTGTATTTACAGCGGGCGTATCGCTCAACAATGGTCTGAAGACCTATCTTGCCGCCCTTTTCACCAATGGCAGAAAGTTCTTCAGTATCAAATACTTCCTGATAGGAGTCATCCTTCCTGCCGCACTCATGTGGGCTTTCGCCAGATGGGAATACCGCACCTTCGTATGGCCTAATGAGATGGCAAGACACGAGGCTAAGATGAAGAAAAACAAGGAAGCCACAGCCAAGATTTACCAGCAATACCGCGACAGCACTGGCGTGAAAGACTCGGCAAAGGTAGAAGCTGCCGTCAGGAAAATCATCAAGGATAAAGCGCATGCCAAATATGTTCGTGACCATAAACAGATATGGAACAAGAACACGGGCAAGCCTATCGCCAAGGGCGAATTTATGAACTGGACCGACAAGACGACCTCCCGCTCGCAAACTCTGGTCGAGAATTTCTTCGGTGAAAGCATCATGCTGCACCAGCAGAACCTTCTGGGCGATGTATTGCGCAACCGTCCGGTTATCGTGAAATACCAGTCTGCGGTCAATTATGTGGTAGAGGCATGCATCGTTGTGCTTTTCTTACTTGGCATCCTTGCCGGAAGAAAATCAAAGTTCCTCTGGCTCACCCTGACATTCTTCCTGATGGATACTGCCCTCCATATCGGTTTGGGCTTCGGTATCAACGAGGTATATATCATGACTGCCCACTATATGTATGCCCTTCCTATCGCCATCGCCTTCCTGGCGCTCAAGGCAAAAGGAAAGAACCTGAAATGGGCCTTCAGAGGATTGATGCTCGCCATCACCCTCTATCTGTGGATAAGCAACGGATATCTGCTGGCAGGCTACATGCTAGGATAAATATTAGCAAGAAGCCTTGATCCAGCGGATGATATCCTCATGCTTCATATCAAACTTACGGGCAAAGAGGCGGTTGCTTTGTTCCAGCTCCTCTTTGTCTGCCAAAGTCCAGACGTACGGATTGCCCCGTTTCCAGTCAATGAGTCGCATGCAGCCCTCATATTCATCTTTTTCAGAATACAGGGCGGCCCGGAAGTCGGGGTGATTCCATACCAGGGTCTGCAGGAAGAACTCATCAGGGCAGAAGGTATAATTGAATCTTTTCAATACAAACGGCTTCTGGCTCACCACATACTCCACGCATGCCTGCGTGATGCTCACCCAGTTGGCACCCTTGGCAAAATCCATCTTCTGGCGATGCAGGAACGGCATGAGCAGCATCGAAAGATATTTGTTCAGTCGCCTGGTAATGGCATTCAAAGCCCCATACTTCGAGCGGGTAAGACTGGTAAATAGCCAATAACGCATCATCTTCCGGCGGCAATCCCATTCAAATTCCTCACCATGATTGATGCCCACAAACTCCTTACCCTGATGCTCCTCAAAGAACTGATGGATGTAATCCTGCGATTTGATAGGTAAATCCTGACCACTCAGCAGATGGTAGTAGGCATAAGGTCCATGCTTCAAAGCCTCCTCGAAAAGCACATACTCCGCCTTAATCTGGCTCAGATTTCCCCAACGCACATCCACCCTCTGTTCCAATACAAAGAGGCGTGCCTTGGAAAGAGCCAGCGGTTCAGCACCATCCAGCATATCCGACTTCCGGTCGATATGCAGAAATATATCATTGCGCTCATCATCGAGCATCGACAGCAATACCCTCAGAAGCGGTAAACTGCCATGAGCCATTATCAAAAAAGCATGTTTCATTGTCATTATTTATCTTTATTATCCAACTGTCCGTCCTGATGACTTTTTCATCATCATTGCGACAAAGATACACCAAATAAAAGAGAATACAAAATAAAACTCCGTTTTTATCAGAAAAAAGACACAAAATAGAGCCTTTCTTTTTGATTATTCAGAAAAAACAATTACTTTTGCAGCGCTAAGAAGGAGATGCGGCATGCATCAGCCCAGCAAAAAAATAATCAGAGAATGAACAATATATTTAGAATTAAAAAAGAAGAAAGGCTCTTTGCCTTGATTACACTCATCGTTATCATCGCCTTCAATGTGCTGATGATAACCTATCATTTTGATGATTTCGGCAAACCGAAAGCAGGATTCTGGACGCTCTTTACCAAGAACTTTCAGATTTCAGGTTTCGACCCCTACACCTACCTTACCCTCTCGAAGTGGAAGGTGTATTACACGGAGTATCGCCATCCCATGCTCCCTTTCTTCCTCTATCCTTTCTCGCTACTGAACGGCTGGCTGATAGAACTCACCTCCCGCAATTGGGCAACTATCATCGTGGCGGTGATGATGACATTCTTCTCCACCTACTCCACCCTCTTCTTCAGAAGAATCTTCAGAGAGGTGATGCAACTGAAGGCTATAGACAGCAATGTGCTCACAGCGATGCTTTTTTCCTTTGCCTACGTGCTGCTCGTCACCTTTGTAGATGACCATTTCGGCATGTCGCTTTTCTTCCTGTCGATGACACTTTATCTGGCAGGCAAACAGCAGCAGGAACACCGCAGCATGCCTTGGTGGCAAACAGCCCTGCTCTTTTTCTTCACGGCAGGCATCACGCTGAGCAATGGCGCCAAGACCTTCCTTGCCGCCCTCTTTACCAATGGCAAAAGGCTCTTCCGTCCGAAATATCTGGCATTGGGCATCATCTTGCCTACCCTCCTGATAGGGGCTGCAGGTATCTACCAGAACAAGGCTTTCATCATTCCGAACCGCCTGGAAGGAGAACGACTCGTGGCTCAGAAAGCAGCGAAAGACAGTACTTTTAGGGCTAAGATGGAACAGAAACAAAAGCACGATAAGGCCATCGCAGGCAAGAATATCCAGAAACGGGGCATGCTTTCATGGGCTGATATGTCTATCTCACGTTCTGAATCATTGGTAGAAAACGTTTTTGGCGAATCACTTATCCTGCACAGGGAGCATCTGCTGGAAGATATCCACAGTCACCGACCGATATTCGTGAAATACCAGACGCCCGTTCCTTATATCATAGAGGGCATCATCGTGATTCTGCTGTGCATGGGCTTTTGGATGGGAAGACGCTCTGCCTTTCTCTGGCTCACTGCCTCATGGGTGGCATGCGATGCCTTCATTCATCTGGTCATGGGATTCGGACTGAACGAGGTTTATATCATGGCTGCCCATTGGGCATTCATCATTCCGATCTGTATCGGATACATCATCAGAAACTGTCAGGAGAAATATCTGCCTTATCTTCGCGGAGGACTCGCCATCATCACCATCTTCCTGTTCTTCTATAACAGCACGCTGATATTCCAGTATCTCACAAGATAAGAACGGGAATCCGACAAGATAAAAAAGTATCTTAGATTAAAACCATCATGCTGAAAATAAGTATCTTAACCCCTATCTATGGAGTAGAAAAATATATCGAACAGTGCGCCCGTTCACTGTTCGAGCAGTCGTATGCGTCTATCGAATACATCTTTGTAGATGACTGTACCCCTGATAAAAGCATCGGTATCCTGCAAGCGCTCCTGAAAGAATATCCTGAAAGAGCACAACAGGTACGCATCATCCACCACGACAGAAACCGGGGCGTGGGAGCTGCAAGACAGACGGCACTGATGGCGGCTACAGGCGATTATCTTTTATTTGCCGATAGCGACGATATGCTGCCGGAAGATGCAGTTGAGAAGCTGGCAGGAAAAGCAGATAGTAGCCATGCCGACCTGATTGATGGCGGCTACCGGGAATGGTGCGATGAAAAGGCAGGCAGACTCCAGAAACCTTTTGATGTTTCTGATGAGAAACTGCTCAAACTGCTTGTTTGTCAGAACATCATCACCAACCGGCTGTGGGGCAGAATCTATAAGCGTTCGCTCATCATGGAGCACAGGATATTCTTTGAAGAGGGCATCAACTATGCGGAAGATCTTTTCTGGAATGCCCAGTTTATGTTCTACGGCAAAAAGGTGAACATCGATGATGCGGTATATTATTACCGTACCGACAATGAGAATTCCTACAATCACAACATCTCTGAAAAGAACCTCCTGTCATACTTCAAGTCAACCCGCCGACTCATCGATTTCTTCGAGCAGAACGATACGGAACATCAGTATCTCAGAGCCACAGAGATAGGTATCGTCAATGCCTACCGTTGGGCAGCAAACGCACAGGTAGCCTTCGAAAAGGTGGATCAGACGCTCGACTACAAGCCTAAGAGTTGCCTCATCCGACTCATCATCAAGCTCATCAAAAAGGGGGTACCTGTCAAGAGGGTGAATCTTATCTACCTCGCTTACAGAAGGCTATACACTCTTCTAATATCTGCACCTTCAGCAGTTTCATGATACAGAAGTAGATGGTGGCTGAAACCAGCAGACGAACCAGCAGCAGGAGATAGATGTTCTGCAGGCTGCGGGTCATAAAATAGGTAACTACCATGGTGGCTGCCGCACAGAGCATGAATGGCAGTATATCCTTTGCCACATCCAGGAACCGCAATCCGGCAACACGCTTCATCATCCACTGCCAGACCAGAAGCCAGGCGATGATAAACACGGTATAGGCTATCACCATGGTCTGGATGCCATATTGATGACAGAACAATACCAAGGCGAGCAAACCCACTACCTGACCGATGTTGCACCACATATACACATCAGAACGTCCCTTGCTGATAGCCAGATTCTGATAGAGCGTATAAATCGGCATAAAGGCACCGCTCACACAAAGAATCTGCAACAGCAGCACACTGGCAATCCATTTCTCATGAATCGTAATCAGAATGAATTCGCGGGATACCAAAGTCAAGCCAAACATCAAGGGGAAAGAAAGGAATGCCGTGAAACGGAGCATCTTTCTGAACACCAGCAACTCGCGGTTCTTATCGTCCTGGATAGAAGCCAAGACGGGCTGAGCTATCTGTCCCACCGTATTGGCAACAAACGAATTAGCCTTGGTGTCCCAGTTGTATGCCTGACTATAGTTACCCACATCATTAATCGGATAGAACCTGCCGAAGACAAAGGTCAATACATTGTTGCTCACCGTATTGATGATGTTGGTAACCAGGAGTTTCACGCTGAATCCGAACATCTTCCTTACCGGTCCGAAATCGATATGAAAATTCGGGCGCCATCCCGTATAATAATATCTTCCTATATTCAGCACGAGGATAAAGATAACCTGCTGCCAGGCAAGACTCCAGTAAGCCATGCCGTTGAATGCCAGCACCAGTCCCACGACATTCGAACTGATCAGAGCCATGAAATTAACGATGGTAATCTCCTTGTTCATCATGTTCTTCATCATATATCCGTTCTGGGCGATGCCAAACGAAGAGATGAAGAAACTCAGGAACACGAAGCGCGACAGGGAGGTGAGACAAGGCTGATGGAAGAAATCTGCTATCAGCGGCGCACAGAAAAAGAGCACCACATACATGGTAAGACTCACCAGGACATTAAACCAGAACACCGAGTTATAATCGTTGTCGGTGGGTTTCCTGATATTCACCAGTGCCTGGGTAAACCCGCTACTCTGCAGATTGCCCGCTATCAGGGTGAATATGGTGAGGATGCCTATGATACCATAATCGGCTGGCGACAACAAGCGCGCCAAGAAGATGCCAAAGAGGATATTGAGTACCTGGGTAGAGCCACTGTTCATCGCTCCCCAGAACAATCCCTTGGCGGTTTTTTCCTTTAATGATTCTGCCATCGTTTCTATCTGATAAATATGGAATATTACTTGTTTTTACTTTTTAGAATGCAAAAGTAGCATAAATAGTTTGAAGTTCAAAACTTTTTGCTTACTTTTGCAGCCGTAAAACAGAAAAAAGTATGGATATTAAGAACATCAAGAAGGAATGGAACGCCACAATACTCGATATATTGAAGGCTTTCATCGAAATCTGCAACAAGTATCACCTCAGATATTACTGTTGTGCCGGCACCGCCATCGGAGCCGCCCGTCACCACGGAATGATTCCCTGGGACGATGACATCGACGTACTGATGCCACGCCCCGACTACGACCGTCTGCTCGAAATCGCCAAGCATGAAGACTTTGGCAAATACGAGGTAGTAACTCCGTACAACAACGAGTCATACCCTCTGTATTTCTCCAAACTCGTGAATCGCGAAACCACCCTTATCGAGGAGAAGGAGCGTCCCTGCATCATCGGTCTTTACGTAGATATCTTCCCTCTTGATGCCACCGACGATGACCTGGAAACGGCAAAGGCGCTGTATCGCAAATACTCTAAGACCATCAACCGTCTGAACGCCGTAACCACCCACAATACTTTCTTTGAGTACATCTCTCTGCTCCTGCACAAGGAAACCTGGGGCCGCTTTGCCATCAAGACGCTCGCCTTCTTCTGCCGCAGCAAGATGCGCCACCGCCTCATCCAGCAGATGGACGAGAAGAGTCACCGGTATGACTTCGATAAGGCGAAGAACGTACTGGTGAATACGGGTTCCTACCACTATAAGGAGATTTTCCCGAAGGAATGGCTCGGCAAGGGCAAGGAATTCCCGTTCGAGGATACCACCGTCTTGCTGCCGGAGCAGGCTGATACCTATCTGCGCCACTTCTTTGGCGACTATATGAAGTTTCCACCCGTAGAACAGAGAGTAGAGAAACACCTTCGCTACTATCTGAACATGGAAAAGCGGGAAACATGGGATGAGATTAAAAGAAAGCTTTAGCCTTCCCTCACTTCCTGCAAGGTATGTCCGAAACCTTCTTCTACATCAAAGAGCGGTTTCCAGCCTAAAGCCTTGAGTTTATCCGTACTGAAGGTTGCCTTGGTGATAGGCGTGGTATTGCCCTGCTGCGCATCCGCCTCAGGAATATCAAACACCACCTTTCTATCCGCTTTCCGGGCTATCAGCTCTGCCAGTTGGCGGATGGAGATATTCGATTCTGAATGAGCCACATTATAGGCATTTGCCCTCTCGCCATCCAGCAGGAGGCGCAAGATGGCATGGGCGGCATCTACCACATAAAGCCAGGAACGGAAAGCCTCACCCTTACTCTTCAGGACGATATCCTCACCCTTCAGAACATTGCGGATAAACTGGGCATACACCCTATTGTCACTCTCCGTAAAGCCCGGACCGTAGGTATGACTCAGTCTGGCTATCACCACATCGGCATCATACTCTGCTCCGTATGCCATGCAGAGCGTTTCGGCAGCACGTTTGGAAGATGGATAGCAGGCACGCACCGATGCACAATCCACATAGCCGCTGCTCTTCTCGGTAAATTCAGAGCCATCGCCCTCGCCATAGATTTCACCCGAAGAGATATAAACCATGCGCTGCATGCGGTGACTCAATCCATATTCCAGCAGGTTGGATACGCCGTTGATGTTTGCCTTCATCACCTCTACAGGGTTCTGCTTAAAGAAGTTAGGACTCGCATTGCTGGCTGCATCGATGATGTAATCAGCGCCCTCAGCCAACTCATTATAGACTGGTTCCCCTATCATCCTGTCCATGCTCTTGATGACAGGCTGGGTAACGTCTATCTCTGCAAAGAAGAAAGATTCATCCTCCCAATAGGCAGCAAACTTCTGTCGGGCACGTTCCTTGTTTCTTCCGGCTGCTATCACCTTGTAGCACCGGACAGGATTCTGCATCAGCACATCAACCACACAGCCTCCTACCAATCCTGTAGCACCAGCCACAAGAATGGTCTTGCCATGCAGACGCTCCAATTCCAAACCTTCCCGGAAAAGGCGCGCAATATCTTCCTTATATGGTGAATTTCCTATCATAACATGTTTATTTTAACCAAGCCTCAGGCTGAACCTTCATCAGTGCCTTCAGTATCTCCAGATCCTCAACGGTGGTTATCTTGATGTTCTTCTCTGAACCAGGCACGATATGCATCTGTCTGCCTCCCAGTTCTGCCATCAGGGTACAGGATGCCACCGAATTGGCGATGCCCTTCTCCTTAGCCTCTTCGTGGGCTGCTATCAGATTGCCCAAACGGAAGGTCTGGGGTGTCTGGGTACGGATCAGTTTGTCGCGCGGAATACTGGTGTTGGTCGTGAAACCATCTTCGCTCTCCAGGATAGCCTCTCTACATTTGATACCCGTAATGGCATAGCCATACTTCTGGCAGATGGCGATATTGGATGAGATGATGTCTTGCGACAAGAGTGGGCGCACGGCATCATGCACCAGCACCAGGTCGTCATCACCGCATCCCGCCTCTTTCAAGCCATAGATACCATTGTGGATCGACTCCTGACCATTGCTTCCGCCAGGGAATATCCATTTCAGCTTGGTAATGCAGAACTGGTTGGCATACGACTGCAGTACCGTTTCCCAACCTGCCAGACATACCACAGCAATACCCTGAATATCAGGATGCTTCTGAAAAGCCATCATCGTATGGATGATGATAGGACAGTTGTCTACATGCATAAACTGCTTTGGGATGTCCTGTCCCATTCTATTGCCAGAACCTCCGGCTATGATCAATGCATAGTTCATATTCTCTATCTTTAAATTGATTATTTCTGAATGATTCTCCCCGGATTCCCTACCACGGTAGCCCCGTCGGGAATATCCTGGAATACCACGGCACCGGCGCCTATCGTCACGTGGTTGCCGATGTGGATGCCGCCGAAGACCGTGGCGCCGGTATAAATCTTCACGTCATTTCCGATGGTAGGCCTGCCGCCCTTGCCGTTGCCCAGCGTCACCATCTGCAGACAGTAGAAGTCATCACCTATACTTTCTGCGTTGAGATAGGTGGCATAGCTGTGCTCCAGATGCGCACCCTTCCCGATATGCGGACACCAGATGGTCATCGTACGCTCGGGAGGCAACAGCCAGCTGATGAAAACCGAACGGTATTCGCCCATGCGGTAATAAAACAGATTGCGGAAACTCCTTTCGCGGGTGCATGCCTTAATCAGGTTGAGCACCGTAGGCTTCCTGTCCTGCACCTTCAGCAGGTCGGCATCTATCTCCTTCTTATGGAGCAGATACAGAGCAATATGCGGCAACATGCGCACCGCCGAAGCTGACAATATGATGGTTTGTACTATCGGATTCATGACTCTAAATCTTATTTTAACATGGATGCAAAGATACAAAAAATAAAGCAACTAGCATGCTTTTATCCGAAAACAATTGTTCTTTTCACTAAAAATAAGATAATAGAACAGGGTTTGTAGAATTTTAGTCGGTTTTATTGCTAAATAATGTGAATTAAATAGCTTTCCATACAACTTTTCCGTACCTTTGCACAAAGTTATATATAACGATATTTTAGAAGAGGATAAAACAGAACATTATGAAGAGGATATTGATTGTTGAAGACGATTTGGCATTCGGAACGATGATACAGACTTGGCTCAAAAAGAAAGGATTCGATGTAGAAAGGGTAACATCTGTAGGCGCTGCCATCAAAGCGATGGGAGCCGGCGATGCATTCCATCTGGTTCTTTCCGACCTGCGCCTGCCCGACCACGACGGACTGGTATTGCTCCAGCATATCAGAAAGTCCGATGCCCACCTGCCTTTTATCGTAATGACTAGCTATGCAGAGGTTCAGAATGCCGTATGTGCCATGAAATCGGGTGCTACCGATTACGTGGCTAAACCCTTCCATCCCGAAATCCTCTTAGAGAAAATCCGTGAGGCTATCCAGTCGGCTGCTTCTGCGGTTTCCGCCCCTCAGCGTGCGGAATCTGCCGCCATGCAGAATGCGCCCCAAGAAGAGCAGCAGGGCGCTACGGAGGTGCCTAAATATATAAAAGGTGAAAGCGAGGCTTCCAAGCAGCTCTACGAGTTCGTTTCGCTCGTTGCCCCAACCCCGATGTCAGTGCTCATTCTCGGAGCCAGCGGCACCGGAAAGGAATATGTGGCGCGCAGCATCCACGAACAGAGTCTGCGCAAGGACAAGCCTTTCTATGCCATCGACTGCGGCGCCATCCCTAAGGAGGTGGCGGCATCTGAATTCTTCGGATATAAGAAGGGTGCCTTTACCGGAGCCGAACAGGATAAGAAGGGTGCCTTCGAGATAGCTAACGGCGGAACGGTTTTCCTCGATGAAATGGGAAACCTCAACTACGAAGTACAGGTGCAGCTCCTCAGAGCCTTGCAGGAGAGGAAAATCCGTCCGCTGGGCAGCACGCAGGAGATTGATGTGGATATCCGACTCATCTGTGCCACCAACGAGAATCTGGCGCAGGCGGTAGCCGAAGGCAAGTTCAGAGAGGACCTCTATCACCGCATCAACGAGTTTACCATCTACATGCCTGCCCTCAAGGACAGAGGTGCCGACATCTTCCTCTTTGCCAACCTCTTTATCAAGCACGCCAACCAGGAACTGGGCAAGAATGTGCTCGGAATGGATGCCAAAGCCTCCGAAATCATTGCCTCATACGACTGGCCGGGCAACCTGCGCGAACTGAACAATGTGATGAAGCGCGCCACCCTGCTCGCCCGTGGCAAGTATATCGGTGCCCAGGAACTGGAGAAGACGATGGCACAGACCTCCACAGCCCGACCAATCAATATGCAGCTGCACAGCGAACAGTCGGAACAGGAAAGCATCGCCGCTGCCCTGAGAGCTACCCACGGCAACAAGAGCAAGGCTGCCCAACTGCTTGCCATCGACCGCAAGACTCTCTACAACAAGATGAAGAAATACGGCATGGAGTAAAAGATTCCCCAATATATTCCACACTATATTGGGGAATTTTTCTACACCTTTTCCCCACTTTCCCCACACCCCATTTCTGGCACGAAACACCATCTCCTCTGATTATCAGACACTTAACAAAATCATCGATTTTTGGCACGCCTATTGTGATATTATTTAGCGAACTCGCAAATGAGTTTCAGCAAGAGAATTAATAAACAATAATATTCACAATTAAAAAACAAAAAAATTATGAAAAAGTTAGTATTTGCAGTTATCGCAGCAGTAGCAATGGTATCAGTTAGCAATGTATTTGCAGGTAACAGAATGGTAAGCGTTGCAGGTTCAGAACCAGTAGACACAGTAGCTCCAGCCGACACAACAGCAACACCTGTTGAGGCACCAGCAGCAACAGTGGATTCAACCGTAGCAAAGTAAATCCACCTTCAGAAAATAGTAATTACGCGTCGCTTTCAATGAAACAGGAGATAGATGACCAGATTTTGGCATTTATCTCCTGTTTTCGTTGGTTTATATCGCATTTTTGATTAACTTTGCACGCAAATAGCAAAAAGACTCAAAACATTAAAAGATAAGAAGATGCAGCAAACAAACGTTCCTTTCAAGGTAGCCCTGGGTTACATCATCGTCGCCATCGTACTGATTCTGGCGATAGGGCTGGTATATCGCAACACCACAACCGTGCTCGCTATCAACCAGGCAACCCGCGACTATATCGAAAAGCGACAGGCAGCCGACAGCACCATGTCCAACCTGCTCAAGGAGGAACAGACCAATCTGCAGCAGCTTACCCGCGCCATGCAGGGCAAGTCATCCCACAACTATCTGCACGAGAAGATGAACAGCCTCAACAGTGGCGAAGATTCCGTTGTCGTGCATTCCAAGGCACCCAAGACCCATGTAGCAAAGAACACTACCGTAGAGGTGATGAAAACCCGCAAGGGCTTCTTCCGCCGCCTTGCCGATGCCTTCAAGAAGGAACATGCCGAAACGCTCAGTATCAGACGCGACAGCAACCAGGCTGTCACCGATACCCTCTCTACCCCGGTCAACTTAGCCGGAAACGTAGCCGATATCCTGGAACAGATTGACCGCAAGGAGAAGCAGTCTACACACGATAACCATGATGCCATCAACCGCGAGGTGAGAGACCTGCAGATAACCAATGCCCGCCTCGCCCTGCGCTCCTCCCAGCAGCTCAACGATATCCACCAGCGCGAACGTCAGGCGATGCAGCAGGCCATCAACCAGGCGATGCAGGCGCGCCAGAATCTGCTCTGGCAGATAGGTCTGCTTGCCATCGTAGCCATCACAGCCGCCGTCATCCTCGTCTATTATATCTACCGCGATACGCAGAAGGAACGCATCTACCGCGAGAATCTCGAAGAGGCTAACGAGGAAATCAGGCGCATCATGAACCAGCGCGAACGCCTGCTCCTCACCATCACCCACGACATCAAGGCTCCGGCTGCCAGCATCTCGGGCTTCATCGACCTGATGAAGGATTATGTCGACAACCCGCAAGGCATCTCCTGTCTCAACAGCATCAAGGGTTCTGCCACCCATCTCTCCCGGCTCGTTGCCGCCCTGCTCGATTATCACCAGTTGGAAAACGGACTGATGAAGCTGAACCCTGTAGATTTCTCGCCTGCCGACATGTTCCGCCAGTGTGCCGGAGAGATGCAGATCCTGAGCCAAGAGAAGGGACTGGAACTGCATCTGGAGCTCGATGGCATCAGCAGTCCTCAGACCTACTACCGTGCCGATGCCTTCCGTATCCGTCAGATACTCAACAACCTGGTGAGCAATGCCATCAAGTATACCGATAAGGGCAGCGTCACCATCCAGGCATCCATCAGTCCCCAGCACCTCCTCACCTTCTCGGTAAGGGATACCGGCAAGGGCATGACCACCGAAGAGCGCCAGAAGGTGTTCCAGGCGTTCACCCGTCTGAAGAGTGCCCAGGGCATCGAGGGCACCGGTCTCGGACTGAACATCACCCAGGAGCTGGTCAATCTGCTCCAGGGCACCCTGCGTCTGGAATCCGTCAAGGACAAGGGCAGCACCTTCACCGTCACCATTCCGCTTGCCTTAGGCACCGCTCCTGCAGCAGAAGAGGCAGAAGAGCAGAAGCCCCTCGCCCCAGCCAAGCCCCATTTCGAAAATCACAAGATACTGCTGCTCGATGACGACCCGTTGCAACTCCGTCTGCTTCAGGAGATGCTGAAGAAGCTGGTAGGCGACAGTTGGCAAGTCTTTGCCTGTCTGCATGTAGCCGAGGCGCTCACCGTGCTCCACAACGAGCATCCTGCGCTGATGATGATGGATATCGAAATGCCCGAGATGAACGGCATCAGGATGATTCAGCACATCAACCACAGCCACATGAAGGTAGTAGCGATGACCGCCCACGATGCCAGCATCATCAGAGAGTTGAAAGAAGCCGATTTCGACGATTGCCTCTTCAAGCCGTTCAGCACAGAGAAGCTGAAAGAAATCCTCGGTTTGGAGAATGCAGCATCAGCAGCAGAGGATATGGCAGAGAAAACAAGGGATATCGCAGAGGAAGCATCATTAGAAACAGAGGATATTGCAGAGAAAGCAGAGGATATAGCAGAGAAAACCAATAAGAATTCCCGCTTTGCACCCCTTCTGACCTTTGCAGAAGGCGATCCGGAGGCAGAAGCCGAGATACTCAGCACCGTCAAACAGGAGTTGTCATCCCATCTCCAGAACCTCCAGCAGGCAACAGAAGGCGAGTTATCAATAGAAGCCATCGGCAAGACAGCCCACAAGCTCCTCCCTATCGCCACGATGATAGAGATGGAGACCCGCCAGCACATCGCCGCCCTCGCTCCCGAGCATATCAGCGATCTGTCAGAATCTCAGATAAGAGCCTACACCCAGGCCATCATCGCCGACCTGAAGGCGCTTTAAAGGTAAAAAAATAAAAAGGTAAAAAGGTAAAAAAGGCCTACCCCCGTTCGTCCCCGTCCCCAGCGATTCCATCGCTGGTCCCCGTAAAGTTAAAAGCCCCTGATGCAAATTTTTCAAGACTTAAGGAGACCAGCGATGGAATCGCTGGAAATGGGGCCACTTTTTTAGTTGATAGTTTATAGAGGGCTAACGCCGCCGAGCGAGGCTGCCCTATCAACTATTAACTATAAATTATTAACTTAACGAAAGGGGTTAAGGCTCTTTTTACTTTTTTACCTTTTTACAGCCCCTCTTATCACGAACCAGACATGAACTGCAAGGGTGGGAAGAAGGCCGTAATGGGTGCGCATCACCTGGAAACGCTCCTTCAGGGAGGCTTTGTGGTTCTGCGTGGTCATGCCGCCATCCAGAAAATGGGTGAGGACGGCATGGACGTTGCGCAACGGCAACTTGTGGCGAGATGACTCCCGCATGATGCGGATGCACCAGTCTACATCTGCCGAATAACGGTAGTGCAGATCGTAATGAATCTCACGGGCTATGTCTGTGCGGGCATAGAATGACTGGTGACATACCAGCATGCCCCAGATGAACGAACGCCACGTGAGCTTCTTGGGTGGGGCTAGACGGCGATGACGCAGGAAATGGCCCATCTCGTCCACGATATCGGTATCGCCGTAAAGTACGCCGGGCAGTACTTCGCCTTCGCCTACACAGCCTTCTACATACTCCAGCGTATCGGCTGTAGGAAAGGTGTCGCCGGCATTCATGAACACCAGGTAATCGCCCGTAGCACGGTCGATGCTCTTGTTCATGGCATCATAAAGTCCCTTGTCGGGCTCTGATATGACCACGATTTCGTGCGAGCTCTCGCCTACTGCATTGCGATGCTGATATGCCTTCACCAGCTGGAGGGTACGGTCGCGGGAACCGCCATCCATGATGATGTGCTCGATGTTGCAGTAGGTCTGGCGCTGCACGCTGTCGAGGGTACGCTGCAACTCCTTCTCGGCATTGTACGTACAGGTTACGACGGTGAACTTAATCATAACTTATAGTTTTTGTAGGCCATCGCCTCGTTATAAACTTCAATATATTTCAATGCTACGGCATGCTGCGAATAGTTCTGTGCTACCTTCTGCAGACATGCCTGCTTCAGAGCCGCCCTGTTGGCCTCTTCGAGTACCCAGTGGATGCCACTCGCCAGGTCTTCGGTATCGCGGTAGTTGGCCACGTAGCCGTTCTGCTGATGGTCTATCATCTCCGGTATTCCTCCTACCCTGAAACCGATGCTCGGCACGCCGCACGCCATCGACTCCATGATGGTGTTAGGGAGGTTATCTTCGAGCGATGGCAGCACGAAGGCATCTGCCGAATTATAGATTGCCACAATCTGCTTCTCATCGCTGACATAGCCGAGCGAATAGGACGGCAGGGTGAGGTTCACTTCCTCGGAATGGCCGCCCAGGATGGCGATGGCGGTATTCTCCTTCATCTCGGGATAGCGCGCTACCAGCCGGTCGATGGCTTCGATGAAATAACGCATGCCCTTGCGCTCGTCGGTTACGCGCTGGGATACAAAGAGGATGATATGCTTGTCGGCTGGCAGACCGGCACGCAGACGCGCCTCTGCCTGATCCTGAGGACAGAACACGTGGGTATCTATCGGATTCGGAATGTTGGTGATGCGCTGGCCTACGAAGAGACCGCTACCCTTTGCCTGTTTTTCGAGCCAACGGCTACAGGTGACGAAGGAGATGGCGCCGCGATGGTAGAGTTCCTTCTTGCGGCGGAATATCTTTGCTGAGAGGTCGTTCTTGCTGCCTTTATTGGGGAGAAGCGGACAGTTGCCGCAGGCGGAAGCATAGCGGTTGCAGCCGCGCGCATAATGGCAGATGCCGGTAGCTGGCCAGAGATCGTGCATGGTCCATACCACCGGTTTGCCACTGCGGATTATCTTGCGGATGTTCTTGAGTGAGAGCATGCCCTGGTTGATCCAGGAGAGATGGATGACATCTGCCTCCTGAAACTCGCGGAGCTTGGTGATATCGGTGCCCGATGTTGCCATGTCTACCTCCCAGAGGCGCTGACGGGAGAAATGGAGATGCCAGAATACGCACCAGCGCTCCCACAGGAAGTTCCACTGCAACCTGAGCGAATGGGGCAGACTGACCACGGTGATGTCTTCTGTCTCCTTGTCGCGTACCAACATCTTTGCCTTAACGCCATTGTTGTTAAGGGCATCCATCAGGCGGTTGGCTGCTACTGCCGCTCCGCCTGTCTTTTCACTTGTATTTACTATGAGTACTCTCATCTGCGTATATTTTTGATACCGCAAAAAGCTGCGTATATTGATTGATACTGCAAAGATAGCACAAATCGGAGACAAAACAAAATAAAAAGGCATGTTTTTTTCGAGGAAATCGGAAAAGGAGGGGTATGGGGATAAAAAAAACATACCACAACTCTCAACGAGCTGTGGCATGCAATATGTTTAACTTAAAAAATCTAATCAAAATAGTCTCACGACTTTCTCAATTATCGGTTAAACAATCTACCTTAAAACCTAATAACTAAAAACCTAAATCTATTACTACTAACCTAAACAATCTATTAACCTTTTGACGCTGCAAAATTACTACTATTTCGGCTATTCACCAAATATTCAGCCAAGAAAGTGTGACGTTTTTGCATTTTTTTTGATATATATCAAGCAAAAATGAACAAAAGAAACGGAAATTAACAACTGTCTGACACTTTTCCTACATTTTGCAGAATATAAAGCTTTTGATGTTTTTTGAAAGCTTTTGCCCTTACAGGGCGACAGGTTTGCGTCCGTAATCACCCAGGGCGATGCCCTGGGCTAGGAGCTTCTGCCCTTTCAGGGCGTGTTGCTTGCGTGCTGTCCGATTAAGGGCGTGTTGCTTGCGTTCTATCCTTTCTGGATAAGAACGGTGGCATAGGCGGAGATGCCCTCCATTCTGCCCGTGAATCCGAGTTTCTCGGTGGTTGTTGCCTTGATGGATATCTGGTCTTCGTCTACCCCCATTACCTCTGCCAGACAGGCTTTCATGGCTGGCACATGCGGGTTGAGTTTAGGGCGTTCGGCACAGACTGTAGCATCGATATTGCCCAGTGTATAGCCCTTGGTAGCTATCAGTTCCATCGTTTTGCGGAGCAGAATTTTAGAATCCACATTCAGTGTTTCTGCTGCCGTATCCGGGAAATGATATCCGATATCACGCATGTTGGCGGCACCCAGCAGGGCATCGCAAATGGCATGTATCAGCACATCGGCATCGCTGTGGCCCAGCAATCCCAGTTCATAATCTATCTTGATTCCTCCCAGCCACAAGTCGCGGTTCTCCACCAGCTTGTGGACATCATATCCAAATCCTACACGTATATTCATCGCTTTAAATTAATTGAATGTTGAATGTTGAATGTTGAATGTTGAATTTTTGCCTAACGGACTCAAGGGCGCTAGCCTAATTCAACATTCAACATTCAACATTCAACACTATTCATTCAACATTCAACACTATTCATTCAACATTCAACATTCAACACTCAACATTACCTTTTAAACAGGTCCTTCAGTCCATCCATATCAAACGACAGGGTGAAGCGGAGGGTCTGGTCGAGCGGGTTGCTCTTGGCGGTAGCCACCACATAGGCAGCATCGAGCGAGAAGACATTCATCTTGAAACCGGCACCTACGGTGAAGTACTTGCGGTTACCCTTGCTCTGACTCTCGTGATGATAACCGGCACGGAGCGCAAACTTATCATTGTATACATACTCGGCACCCAGACCATAGTTGATTTCCTCCAGCTCTTCCTTGAAACCGCCAGGGGCATCGCTGAAACTCTTGAAGATACCGCTGATGCCCGAAATATCATCATACTCACGATGCACACGGTCTTCGTATTCTGAATTATCCTCACCCTCTTCCTGCTTAGGAACGGTAGGCACCAGATACTTGTTGGCATCGGCTGCCAGGGTAACGCGGTTGTACTCGTCGATAGGAATCATCAGCGAAGCACCCAGACGCATGTTGGCTGGCAGGAACTCGCCATACTCCTTGCCACTGAAGGTAATCTTACTACCTATGTTAGAAATATTCAAGCCCAAACCCAACTGGCATTCGCGCTGGCCGATGACCACATAGTTCTGGTAATAGGCGGCAATATCGGCTGCGAAAGCAGAGGCAGGCGAATTATCTTCGGTATAATCGAAGCGCATATCGGAATAGATCCAGCGGATGGCGGCAGCAAGAGAGAACTTCTCGCTGAGCATCAGAGAATAAGCCACATCGACCGACATCTCGTAAGGATTGATGGTCATACCCGTGCCTGTCTCGGCACCCTCCTGACTGGTATACACTTCGCCCATATTGAAATAACGGAGCGATGCTGATACGGCACTGTAATCGCCAATGCGGTAATAGCCAGAGAGATAGGCGAGGTTCATATCATTGACCAGCGAGCGCAGCCAAGGGGTGAAGCTGAGCGACACACCGGCACGCGAAATGGTAAAAGGATATTTTGCCGGATTCCAGTACTGGGAGTTGACATCAGGGTCGGTAGCCGCACCGACATCTCCCAAACCGCCACCACGGGCATCAGGAGCTATGGTTTGCGAAATGACTGCATAGTTCACAGGATTGAAGAGATCTTTCTTATCCTGCGCCTTCACTTCTGATGCCATCAGAGCGAGACATCCCAAGATGAATATCTTATAGATTCTTTTCATTGCCATTGTAAATATATTTTTTATTTGATAATGATGAGTTTCTTGACTTTAGAGGTGTAGCTGCTACCATCGCTCGCCACCTTGACACGATAGAGATATACGCCGGTGCCCAGAGGGGTGCCGCTATCGGAGGTGAGATCCCAGCTGACGGTATAGCTGCCCGAGGCTGGTACACCGCTTTCGGAATGGCGCCAGTGCTGTCTGCCCGATGAATCGAACACTTCTACCACCACGTCCATATCGCTCTCTGTGCGGTCGTGACTGATGATGAAGGTGGTGGAAGTCTTAGCCGGATTGGCAGTTACGCCCACATCGAAGAGCGCCGGACTCAGTCCCTTCACCACATTGAAACGGAGCTTCACCATAGAACTGTTGTTCTGGATATCCCAGGCTCGGAAGGTGAGTTCGTGCTTGCCCGGTTCCAGTTGCGGTATGCTGTAATAGGTAGAACCGCTGGTATAGGTTCCAAAATCGTAGGTGAAATTGCTGTTCAGCACGTAGGTCTTCGACATATCGCCATCTATCACCAGCTGCAGGTCGTGGCCGATACCGCTTCCGGCAGCATTGATTCCGTCCTTATCGGTTATCTTTGCCACAAAGAACGGGGTGGTGTTGACTTTGCCGCCATCTACGAAGGAAGGCGAATTGAGATAGCAGTAGATGGAAGGACCGATGGAATCGTTCTTCTGCTCCTCGCTCTCGCCTACCGTAAACTGCTCGCTGGAGCCGTGGGCGGAGAGGGTCTTGGAGGTATTCACCGCATAGAGGTTGACCAGACCGCTCTGGTTGGAATAATTGATATCCAGCGGAACGGCAAAGGAGAAGGCAAACTTGCCGCCTCTTACGCTATCGGTGCCCTGATACAGGGTCTTGGTTCTGTCTTTGTATTCGAAAGCCTTCTCAGCACCATCTTTGCCGGTATCGTTCAGGCGACAGGTAACCGTTTCCTTGGAATCTCTTACGGTAGCGGTAATCACACCCCGGAAGTCGTCTGCTCCCTCAATATGACCTGCCATGCGGGCGATAGAGCCTGCCTTGAGCATCGGCAGGGTTGCGGCTCCGGCAACAGGGATGCCGTTGATGGAATCTACCACAATCTGATGCATAGGCAGATTGAGTGCAAGAGCCGGGTCGCCCAGAAGGGAATAGTGAAGATAGTTTACCGTGACATCAGAGCCGGAATTAGGTACGTTGCCGCTCACCAGGTCGTTCTGCGCCAGTCGGTGCGCCTCGCCTATCGTGACAGGCTTGCCGTCTACCAGACTGAGCACTCTGTGGATGAAGGCACGGTTGATATGTCTGTTATACTGGGCGTAAACGGTACGGGTGGTGCCATAGAAGGCTACTGCTCCGCCTTTATCGTTGAGCAGCGCATATTCGCCGATGTTGGCTTCGAGTCCGTCGAACGGCATGATATCGCAGGAGGCGGTTACCCAGAGCGGCAGGTTGGTATTGCGGAAATCGGCAAAATCGGTGAGTTTCAGAACCGATTCGTGCGACATCTGGGTAGGATCGCCATGTCCGGCATAATCCATGATGAGGGCTCCTGCAGCCTGCTGCTGCTTGATGATTCTCGTTGCTTCGGGATAGGTATTGCCCGAAGAGGAAGTTTCGCGGGTATAGGCATCCCACATCACCTTCTTGACGAGATAGGCGGGATAGGTGGTGAGCACATCATTTGCCACCTCATCGGCATCCTGCATGTGGAGGTTGCCGTTTCCGTCATCGCCCATAAACATCAGCGTGTTCTGCCAGGCGCCTGTATTGGCATTCTGAGCATAGCTGATGGTCTTGTCTACCAGCACCTTGGCATCTTCTGCATAAGTTACCGGAAAACGACCTACGGCTACATCCTGCAGCTCACGGTTAGGATACAGTCCGGCTCCCTCACCGAGCATGCCGAACCAACTGTCGCTGACGAAGCAGTTTACGGCGCTGAAGGAGTTTTCACTCTCAAAGCACAGCAGATAATCGTCAGGATTCAGAATTCTGCAACCGGAGGTAAGCATGCGGTTATCCCATACGCAGTCGCCGAAGAGCAGGAGATATTTCGGCATATCGGCCTCGCTCTGCGCCTTATCGGAAAGCATGCGCAGGTAGCGGCGGTAGGCGTTGGCATCGGGAGTACCGCTAGAAAATTCGTTATAGAGTTCATCGGCAGGCACGATGGCAACGCGCAGTCCGTCATGCTGTTCATGAAATTTTTTCAGCCGCTGAGCCTGTTTCAGCAGTTTCTGTGAGGTCGGGATGATGATGACCATATCGGCTGCTCCATCGGCATGATGATCCTGGTTGGTGATGCCGTAGACATACTGGGCAGCCGGAATCTTTCCACCAGCGGCCAGGTTCGCAGCGGTAAAGGCACAGCTTCCAGGCTCTGCCCACGTTACGGAGATATAATCGAGGCGGATGGAAGCGCCCGACAAGACCTTGATAGAGATGGTATCCTTATCCTGGAAATCAGAAATGGGATAAGTGGCAACCTTCTCTGTAGCCTTGAGGTAAGATATATCCTCCGTAGGATTGTCATCCTTGAGAGAAAGGGTGATTTCGCCCAAAGCCTTGCCATTCTTCAGTATCTGAGCCACGCTGTTTGTGGTGGTAGTCAGGGCTACGGAGAGTTTGCCTTCCGCAGAACCGGTGGTATTCGTGATTACAACTTTCTTTTCATCGCCCACCTTCAGTTCTTCTGCATCGAAAAGGTTTCTGCCGCCATGATAGTAGCTGTAACCATCTGATTCATAGAGGGAATGATAATCGTATGACTGCGGATAATGGGAAGAGACGAAGGTGGCTGAATCCTGCACCAGAGGCTCTCCATCGGTTTGGGTAATAAAATAGTAGCCGTAATCGGAATAAGGATTACGGACGCGCTGGAGGGCGGTTTCTGACTTCCAGGATACCGGACCCTCGGCATAGAAATAATGCTTGCCGCCAACGATGCACTGGGGAACTTCCTGCAAATCGTCGGTAGCCTGCAGCTCGCTCGTCAGAAGGGCTTCGTTCTGCAGATTGCCGCCATAGCCGTAAATCTTCACCTTGCTGATATCGGAGAAGCCTGCCTGGCGCACTACCTGTTCGGTAAGCTGATGGAAACCGGTTTCGCTGACTCTAATCTTCGCCCATCTGCCTGAGGCTAGGACGGAATGGGAGGCATAAAGAGAGGTAGCTGAGCGCAAAGCATCAGAAGAAGCAAAGGCTGATACTTTGCCCTTAGCCAACAGAGAAGCCCGGCTGCTACGCTCGGAGCGTTTCAGAGGACGGGCATCTACCTGGAGCATGAAGCTGACCAGCAGCTGATGGCGGTTATTGCGGAATACGACAGGACTGAAATCTATCTGGAGTACGCCCTGCTTGCGGCATTCGGTAACCCGCTGCTGTGGAAATACCTGCTCAGGAGGAACTGCACCCGACAGGCGGTTGTAATTGGCGATGTCGGAGGCAGTCATGTCGATATACTCGCCATATTTCAGGCTGACGGTATACACAGAATCACGATATGCACCGGTCAAAGGAATGGAATACACGAAATGAGGCAACACGGAATCTACTCTGACTTCTGAAGAGGTCAGATTGAAGAATCGCTGTGCCTGAGCAGGAGCCACCAGCATGAGCAGGCATGCCAGCAGCATGTATTTCCAAACCTTCGTTGTGTTCATATCGATATATTACTTGCAATATTATTTACTTACAGTGAAAATCGAGCACCTTTCTGTCTTCGAGATAGCCTACGAGATGGTCGTCGATGTTGACAGGACCGCAGCCTGTAGGACATCCGGTATAGAGCAGGTCGCCCGTCTTGAGCGTGAAGTACTGGCTGATATAGGAGATAATTTCATCTACCTTGTAGAGCATATCGCTCGTGCAGCCTTCCTGTACGGTCTTGTCATTGAGGTCGAGGCGGAAGTGCAGTGCCTGGATATCACGGAACTTCTGAATGTCGACCCATTCGCCGATAACCGCAGAACCGTCGAATCCCTTGGCGAGTTCCCAAGGCTGGCCAGCCTCGCGCAGTTTCTTCTGCATCTCGCGTGCCGTAAAGTCGATACCTACGGTTACTGCATCGTAATAGCGGTGGGCAAAACGCTGCGGAATGGTCTTTCCCAACTTGGATATTCTGACCACTACTTCGGTTTCATACTCTATTCTTCCCAGATGATCAGGGATGAAGAAAGGCTTGCCGTTATTGAGCAAAGCAGAATCTGCCTTGGTGAAAATGACAGGACGCTCTGGTTTAGATAACGTACCATGCAGCGATTTATTGTGTTCGGTATAGTTCATACCGATGGCAAATATCTTCATAACATCAAATTTTTATATAAAAAAGAAATGGGAGTTAGAAGCAAAGCGAGGCTTAACTTCATAACTCCCGGTATTCTAATTTAACTATAAGTCAAATTAACGCTTGCTTTTGAGTAACGATTACTCAGCAGCAAGAGTAAAGCGCTGGTAAGCAACGATCTTGAGATCCTTGCTCTGAGAAGCGAGGTACTGAGCAACAGTCTGCTTGTCACCGTCACCGAACTGGAACTCCTGGTCAACGAGGCAGTTCTCCTTGAAGAACTTAGCCAGACGACCATTAGCAATGTTCTGGATCATAGTAGGGTTCAAAGTAGCAGCCTTCTCCTCACCAACAGTTTTCTTAATGTTGCGAGCCTCTTCAGCCTGCTCAGGTGTCAACCAACCCTTCTTGGTGTTGCTCTCGATGTGCTCCTCAGAGTCAACGTGAGCTGGGTTGATGCCAGCCTTCTTCAAAGCAGCGTTAACAGCCTTCTCTACGAGTTCTTCCTTAGTCTTGGCAACAGCAACCTCGAGCTCAGTCTTCTTAGTCTCCTCAGAAACTGAAGACTCGTCGAGAGCTACAGGGCGCATAGCAGCAACCTGCATAGCTACCTTGTGACCAGCCTCCTCGTTGTTCTCGTTGAGCTGAACCATAGTACACAAAGTGTGCTTGTTCATGTGGTCGTAAACCTCGATGTTGTCACCCTCGAGAACACAGTAGCCGTCGAGCTCCATCTTCTCGCCAGTGATACCAGAACGCTGTGTAACAGCAGCCTGAGCATCAGCATCGCCAACCTTCAAAGTCTTCACCTCGTCGAGAGTGTGAGCCTTGGCAGCGATAGCAGCGTCGAGGATGTCAGATGTCAACTTGATGAAGTCAGCACCGTTAGCTACGAAGTCAGTCTCGCACTTGAGAGCGATGATAGCAGCGAAATCGTTAACCTTCTTAACGAGAACGCAACCGTTAGAAGTCTCACGGTCAGAACGCTTAGCAGCGATAGCGAGACCACGCTCACGGAGCAACTCCTTTGCCTTATCGAAATCACCTTCAGCCTCTGTGAGTGCCTTCTTAACGTCAGCAAGACCAGCACCAGTCATAGCGCGAAGTTTCTTGATATCTTCAATTGAAACAGCCATAATAATATTTTTATATTAAAAAGTTAATAATAATCTTTGCTTAAAAGCTACTAAAGCCATCGAATCATAAACAGAATCAATGGCTTCAGTATATATTTCTTTGCCTAATTACTCAGCCTCGTCCTTGCGGGCAGCCTTCTTCTTAGGCTGGTCCTTCTGCTCAGCAGCAGCCTTGTCGTCAGCCTTCTCAGCCTTGCGCTCCTCGAGAGCCTCAGCGATAGCACCGCAAACTGCAGTAAGGATAGCATCTACAGAATCCTTAGCATCGTCGTTAGCTGGGATAACGTAATCAACATTCTTAGGATCAGAGTTGGTATCTACGATACCGAACACTGGAATACCAAGACGGTTAGCCTCCTTAACAGCGATGTGCTCCTTCATTACGTCAACAACGAAGAGGGCTACTGGGAGACGGGCCATATCTGCGATAGAACCGAGGTTCTTCTCCAACTTAGCACGCTGGCGGCTTACCTGAAGCAACTCGCGCTTAGAGAGGTTAGAGAATGTACCATCGTTCAACAGACGATCGATGTTTGTCATTTTCTTAACTGCCTTACGGATTGTAGGGAAGTTGGTGAGCATACCACCAGCCCAACGCTCGTTTACGTATGGCATATTGATAGAAGCTGCCTTCTCAGCAACTACGTCCTTAGCTTGTTTTTTAGTAGCGACAAACAGAATCTTTCTACCTGTCTTGGCAATTGTCTTGAGAGCCTCAGCAGCCTCGTCGATCTTAGCGACAGTCTTGTTGAGGTCGATAATATGAATACCGTTACGCTCCATGAAGATGTAAGGAGCCATTGCTGGATTCCACTTGCGACGGAGGTGTCCGAAGTGGCAACCTGCCTGAAGTAACTGGTCAAAATTTGTTCTTGACATTGTTTTTTCTTTTTTAATTGTGTTTACTTTCTTTTTGAATCTAATGTTAGATCAGTCGATGAGTAGTCCCCGATTAATGGAATCTCACCGATTTAGATACTAAACTTTTTAGCTCAGCTATATATAATCTGTATATATATAATAAAATATGTATAAGATTAACGCTTGCTGAACTGGAAGCGACGACGAGCCTTTGGCTGACCTGGCTTCTTACGCTCAACAGCACGTGAGTCACGTGTCATGAAGCCTGCATCCTTCAAAGCCTTCTTATCGTTAGCGTCAATCTTAACGAGTGCGCGAGCGATAGCGAGGCGGAGAGCCTGGCTCTGACCGGTGAAACCACCACCGTCGAGGTTTGCCTTAATATCATACTTACCCTCAGCTTCGAGCAACTGCAATGGCTGCTTTACTACATAGCGAAGGATTGCTGATGGGAAATATGTCTCAATATCTTTCTTGTTGATTGTGATCTTACCGGTACCCTCTGTGAGGTATACACGAGCTACAGCGCTCTTACGGCGACCAATTGCATTAATTACTTCCATTCTACCTTAATTATTTATACTGGTTAATATCAATAGCCTTTGGCTGCTGAGCCTCGTGCTTGTGCTCTGTGCCATCGTAAATGAAGAGGTTGTCCATCAAAGAACGACCGAGAGGGCCCTTTGGCAACATACCCTTGATAGCGTGACGGAGGATCTTGTCCATTCCATCAGGACGCTTGCGCAACTCTGCTGGAGTGTTGAAGCGCTGACCACCTGGATAACCAGTGTAACGAGTGTAAACCTTATCAGTTTCCTTCTTACCAGTGAAAACTACCTTAGCGGCATTGATAATGATTACGTTGTCACCACAATCTACGTGTGGAGTGAAAGTTGGCTTGTACTTTCCGCGGAGCAATTTAGCAACCTTAGAGCAGAGGCGACCTACAACCTGGTCGGTAGCGTCGATTACGACCCACTCTTTCTTAGCTGTTTCCTTGTTTACGGAAATAGTCTTGTAACTTAATGTGTCCATTTTAAAATTTAAATTTACTACTAAAAAACGTTTTAATCTTTTTTACTCACTATTCAGACAGGTGATTCACTAACCACATACCCCGGCCACAGGACATGCTATTAACACACCATATCTTGGGGACTCTAAGTGTATCCCCGAAATAATCGGACTGCAAAATTACACATATTTTTTTGATTATGTGTAGGTTACGAGTTTTAACCCCAAACTTTTATGAATATTTAACTTAGTTCGCGCTTTTCTGCTCAGGATAAGCAAAAAAAAGCTCCCTCAGCACAAAGACTGAGGAAGCCGAAATGAAGTCAATTTTAAGCCCTACTTCATGGGCTCGAGAGAAGATATATAATTTACTTTAAAATCACCTTCTTGCCATTGATGATGACAAGACCCTTGACAGACTTGCTTACGCACTTGCCGTCGATAGAGTAAACCTTGCCAGCCTTCACAGCCTCGCTGACAGAGATGTTGCTGATGCCAGTTGCAACCTTCTCAGCCTCTTTAGCCTCATCTACAATCTTCTGAGCCTCAGCCAGGATAGCATCAATTCTAGCCAACATCGCGTTGAACTGCTCCTGAGTCAAGTCTTCCTGATAAAGTTTCATGAACATCTGGCTCATCTCTACATTGAGGTCATTCAACTTGTCAAAGTACTTATCCTTTACTGTTGGACACTCTGAGTCAAGGGTAGAGAGATATTCATCCATCTTCTGAGAAGCTGGATAATACTTTGCGTTAAACTGAGCCATCCACTCATCCTTCTGTGCCTGAGCATACAAGTCAGAGATATTCGCCTTGAAATAACCAAAGTTCTCTACAAAACCATCAATCTTGCTTTCTGTATAAGGAGCCGTAGGATCGGCTGGTGCCTGAGCAAACTCAGCAGCAAGGCTCTTCCAATACTCTGCTGATTCATTTACCGCAGAAAGGTCATACTCAGGGAAATCCTTCTTTATCTTTGCTATTTCTGCATCCAATGAAGCGAGCGTTGCAGTGATGTCATCCAGCAAAGTGCTGGCTTTCTTTGATGCAGCCAAGAGGGCATCGGCCTTTTTGCTGATAGCCTCAAACTGGTCACACATCTTCTTAGCCTGCTCTGCTGACTCTACAGGACTACCCATCATGATAGGCATATAAACCTGCATCATGTCAGCATCCAGTTCTTCGAAAGCTGGTGCATAATAATTCTGCACGTTCTCAGGAACCTGTCCCAGACACTCAGACTTATGCATAGCAGCATTCTGATAGGAGGTATTCACCTGGAAAGAATAAACCTCCTGCGCTGCATTCTTCACTGCATCCTTGAGACCATCGGCTATCTCGTTTACAGAAGCCTGATAGTTTTCAACCTCAGCTGCAGTAAGCGTCTTTGCATCAAACTTTGCCTTAGCCTCATCTGCAATCTTATCAAGACTTTCCTTGTTGAAATTCAACGAGTATTTGGTATCCTCTGCATCAGGATACTTGTCGTTGATTTCCTTCAGCATAGCGTCGATGTTCTGCTGCACTTCTGCGATAGACTTCACAAGTGCATCATACTGCTCCTGAGTTGCAAGAGTCTGACCCTCTTCTGCTGCAGCCGCAAAAGGCTGGGCAGCTGATACTGAAACCGCTGGTGCTGCGCTCAACATGAGCATAGCCGCAAAAAGTAATTGTTTCTTCATAATCACTTACATTAAAAGTTAATACCAATATTTATTATCTCACGATTTTATATACGCTGTTTCCCTGCTTCACGATATAAATGCCATGACGCATCTCCTTGGCAGAAACCCTGCGGCCATTGAGATCGTAGAATCTCTTCTGTCCATTACGTGACGGGGTGGCTGTGACGGAACTGATACCCGTAGAACTTGCCGGTGTCACGATGAGTTCCTTGGAACTGTAAGAAAGTTCACCCTTCTTGCTGGCATTTACTACCAGCGCATAGGTAGCATTTGTTTCCAGACCTGAGAATGCGAACTCGGTTTTGCCATTGGTAGAAACCTTCTGGTAGGCTGCCACCGGTTCGTGAATCAATGCATTGCATCCCAAAAGCACATCATCGATATAGAAAGCACCGGAAGTACGCTGGATGACATTCAGTCTTACTGAATCAGCCAACTCCGGCAAATCATAGCTATAGGTATCTCCCGAAGCCATATCAGCACCGCCCTGCAAAGTAGCAATCTGCTTCCATTCTCCATTCTGATAAGCCTCTACAGCCAAGGTCGCCTTGGTTGAAGAAGATGACTTGGCGAAGAACTTGACAGAAGATATACGGTTGCCGGCAGATGCCATCTTCAGATAGGTATCTATCTTGTTCAGACGGAGGCAAGGTGATTCCTCGCCATAATTGTTCATGCTCAGGTTACCATTGGTTTTCCAAAGCGAAGGCATACCCTCGAGTTCTTTGCTGAAATCATAGCCCTTCTGAGTTGCCTCTGTTGCATAAACCAACTTATGCAGGGTGACCACGTAATCATCTGCTGCTTCCATACCTTTCCATGAAGCCGTGAAGCCTGTTTTACCGACTGCGGTAGCCTTCACATCAGTCACATAATACTTGCTGAAAGGAATAGCGGCAGTAGTGAACTGCTGGGTGTAGACATCAGAAGAATAAGAGCCACGGTTAGCCTGCAAGGTAATCTCATAGGTTGTTTCAGGACTCAAGCGCTCAACATGAAGAGAAGGCTGTGCTGCTGTATATACCTTATTATTATAGAGCGGCAGAGATTCTTTCTTTCCATTCACCACTGAACTGATGTTCAGAACATATTGCTTGGCAACCGGCACATCTGTCCATCCTATCACAATACTGCTATCCTGGACCTCAGTAACCTTCACGTCAGGAGTATTCAGTTTCAGGTTCAGTCCGCCGAGCATGAGATTGATAACGCCATCCTTCTCCTCGATATCATCCAGTGACATCACCTTGCCACCAGCCCAGGAAGTCAGATTACACTGAGTCACATTCGATGTTCCAGGGAACGGATCTCCCGCACGGGTATTGTCGGTAAGCTTGTTGTCAGCCTCAACGATATCCAAACGCTGATGAGTGCCAGTGATGTTCAACTCATTTTTCTCCCAAGCCTTGGCATCATAATCGATATGCCAGAGCAACATGCCATGACCCGGAATGAACGCATCCCAGCCCTTCTGCTGGCGGTTCTCCATGATGAAGTATTCCTGATCATTGGTTCCTCCCACAGGCACCATGTATGCCTTGTTGCTGTCGTTCAGGTCGGGCAGAACATTGAGGGTATCTACCCCATTCTTCAACACGGTCAGGTCGAGCCATCCCAGACAGGCACGCTCATAGGCAGAGAATGCCGCAGGCGTATTGCCATTGTTGTTATAAGAAGCCTGTGCCATGGTATCGAAAGAACCAGGGGCGAAGGTTGTTATGCCATAATTAACATCATAATGGTCGGCAAGACCCAGCACATGACCGAATTCATGCACAAAGGTACCGATGCCGGCAGGCTGAGGTGTGATGAGGGTACCATTGATTTCGTTGCTGCAGGTATAGTTGCCTACCTCTACTCCATTCAGTTTCAGCGAAGTTTGGGCAGCTCCTGCCTGCGTAGCGATATCCGAATAATAGGCAGAATGTGGCCAGAGGGCATTGCCATCGCCTGAATCAGCCTCACCCTTTCCGGCATAGAAAAAATAGATATTGTCAATGTAGCCATCCTGGTTATGGTCATACTGGGAGAAATCAACCGATGGGGCAGCAAGTGTACAAGCCTCTCTCACGAATTCCTCCAGACGGACAGGATTATCTACGGAAGAGCCTTTGTTGGCTCCATAATAAGAATATTTCTCAGGTAATGTTACAGGACCGATGACATCAAACTGAGGTTGGAATCTGCAATTGGAACTGTTCAGGTAGAAATCTCTCGCACTTCCATTGGCACCATTGCTGTAAGTAAATCCAGGTTCATTGAGCATGTTGTTGAAGAACTGATGTGCATCGCTACCTACGGTAGAGAATTTGGTATCAGCAAACTGCACCAAGATGACCAATGAGTGAACCTCACCAATGGTAGGGAAATTGTTCAATTTCTCTTTCTGAGGATTGCTGCTGGCTTTCAGAGAAACATTTCTGCGAGATGAAAGGGTTTGCTGCAACTGCTGCAGACGGGCACGCTTGAAAGATTCAAGGATGGCAGACTTGTCCTGGCTCTTAACAAAAGCCTTGACCTTTGCTGTGCGCTCAGAAGCCTCAGCAGCCTTGATGCCGCTAGCCTGCACCTTGCCATCCTTCCAATCGGCATACTCGTAATTTTTCTGTCGAGCATTAAACACGAGCGGAATGCCATCAGAGGTCAGCACATAATGGCCGTGCTCATCACCGCGCATCTGGATGGTGAGCCAGGAGCCATCAGCCTGCTTCACCTTCAAAGGTTTAGGATAAGCAGGAATAGCAAAGGTGGTCTGCACGAAGCAGACCACCAATAAGCTGAATATAATGATTCTTTTCATACTTACTTGATAACGAACTTAGCTGTAGCCTTATGACCAGCCTTATCAGTTGCCTTTACGATATAGAGACCAGAAGTCAAACCAGAAGTACTGAATGCAGCACCTGAAGTCTTGCCTACGAGCTTGCCATTTACACTGTAAACCCAGATTGCATTAGCACCCTCGGCAGAAATCTGACCATCAGCAGCCTTGATAACCAAAGCCTCTGCATCCTCTACATTCTCGATACCACTTACAAAGTTCTTGAAAATGGTTACATTGATAGTAGCTGAGAACTCACCGAACTTAACGGTAACTACATCGATACCCTGCTTCTTACCCTTGATAACCAGGTCGATGGTGTTGCCGTGAGCCTCACCAAAAGTAACAATGGCATTATCCTTAGAAGTAGAAACATCCAAGTCTGACTCCAAGTCAGCGTTCTCCATGCCGTATACAGAAACCTTGACAACAGCAGTACCCTCATCGGTAGTACCTACAGTTACGTCATCAGAGCTGACAGCAAGTGCCTTTGCAATATTGTTGAAGTAAAGAGTAGGTATCTTGCTTCCGTCCTCCTTCCAAGGCTCAGCGAGTGTGTTTCCGTAAGCATACTGCAAACCTGTGAAGAAGTCCTTGCCCATCTCCTTGGCTGCCTTGTAGGCACCATCTACGCTTGTAGCATCTGTGCTACCCACATTGTTGGTAGTGTAGTTGCCAGACAGGCGAGTTTCTTTCTTAGGAGTTTCACCTTCAGAATATTCCTCGTCAGCAATAGTCTTACCGGCAATCTGATGAACAGTAGCAGGAGCGCTTACCTCTTCACCATCCTGTAATGCCTTGACAGAACCATCGAATACACAGTTCTTTGCAAAACCAGTACCACCATTCCAGGCGCTCTCCATTACACCAATGATACCACCGGCAGCATAACCGTTCCAGCCAGACTTCTTGGTAGCTACGATATCAGCATGGCTGACAACATTAGAAATTTCGTTGAAGTAATTGTCACCAACGAATCCACCTACAGCATTCTCAGCTGTCAGCTGACCGCGAACCTCGCAGTTGGTGAACTTACAGTAATCATGAGGAGTACCGGCAATACCGACAATACCACCCAAAACAGTCTTGGCTGTGGCATTGACATTTGCATAACATGCGTTCACGCTAGAGCCTGAACGTGTCTGACCAACGATACCACCTACATTCTCAGAGTTAGGCAAAGTAATCTCACCCTGGAAAGAACAGTTATTGATCTTGGTCTTAAGATTAGCGCTACCAACGAGACCGCCCGCAGCTATAAACGACTGATCATCACCTGCAATCTTGGCACCATAAACAAAAATGCTATCTACATTGGTAGCCTGGCCCTTACCATCATAAGTATAATTGGTCTCACCTGCCAACACACCGGCAAACTGGTTGGTATTGGTCACCTCTACAGTAGGGTTCACGAAGATCAGGTTCTTGGCAATACCATTGAGGTCGAGGGTACCAAACAAACCTGTATGGTCCTCTGTTGTCTTCACCCCGAGATTGTAGATAGTATGACCGTCACCATCCAGAGAACCTGTGAAGTTCTTGACAGGAGTCCACCACTGTGCAGCCTTAGACATATCAATATCAGCTACCATCTTGTAGTTCTTGGTTGGCTCCAGAGCCAGCTGCTGGAAGTCACCAGTAGTAGCAATCAGGTATGGATCCTCTACAGTACCTGTACCACCCTGTTCAAACTTGGTGAAAGGAAGGTCGTAGAAGTTCATGTCATACTTGTTGTTCGCTCTATCCTCGAACACGACAAACATCTGGCGCTTGCCCAAATCGTTCATAACAGGGAAACTTGCCTGTGAGAAGACATAGTTATCATCACCACGCCATGACTTGATAACGGTACCGTCGAGCGTGGAAACTTCCAAGACGTTATCGAGTTTGTTGCTGCCATCCTCGCGGCGCTTCTTGGCAATATATACATACTCCATATCATCATCGGTATTGAAGAGATATGGGTTGAGTGAGGTGCTGTTGATTAATGGAGTGAAGTTCTCTGCCTTTGTGCCCAAGTTAAGTCGGTCCACATGATCGATGGTGCAATCAGGGTTCACCCAAGCGATAGGAGCAAGGACCTCGCCTGCCTCATTAGACTGTGCCTGTGACAAAGCAATGACGTACTGGTAGCCCTGCGCATTGGCAGTAGTTGGGTAACGGTCGAAATTAGAAGAGATGGCATTGCCATCAATGCTCTGTGGCAACACACTAACCTTCTCGCAAGAAGGAACATCAACCAGCTGAATCTGCTGACCTGAACCTTCGCTTGTACCTATGGTCTGCAAGAACCACATCTGTTCTGACTTACCATGGATGGTATTCAGCAAACCCCTCTTGTTGCTTGTTACCTTATCGCAGATATCCTTCAACTTACCATTCTCTGAGTCATAAACGGCATAAGAAATCAAGTCTCCATCCAAAGCAGGAGCATAATCGTGAAGTCCTACCACATAGTTCAATTTGCCGCTGTTGCTGAAGTAGCCCTTAGACAAATCATTGTTACCGAAGAGACCGAAAGCAGCAGAACGGTATGGAGTGCCCTCTGGTGCATTGATGGAAACACGGAGGCTATCCACCTTATCGAAATTCTTATCAAAAGTTCTCAATACCAGGAAGTTGTCTGGCTCCTGCTTAATATCCTCGGAACCATCACCTGCATCGGTATTTGTAAATGGCTTATCATACTCTGCCAGAACATAGTAAGGAGTACCATCCACATTCATACAGTTGAAGCAAGAACCCTGAAGATAGGTAATCTTGTTGTCAATATCAAAGTTGAAAGTATGCTCTACAGTCCAGTCTGTCTGTCCAACGGCAGGAGGTGCGATGACATCGATACTATACTTCTCATCAGACTCGTGGGTCATGATCAGACGCTGGTAGCTATTCCATCCCTTTGAAGCATCGAATACAAGACCGGTACCCTCCATCTCGAACTTGATTTCACCTGTATTGATATCATAGGCACGGGTGAGGTACTTGTTTGAGCCATTGAAGGCATCGTGGAACTCCACCAGGATTTCGTTAGAATTCCCGTCTCTATCGAAGAGTTTCTTGGTGATAGGACCATATGGAGTGATGTCTGCCACATGCTTCCATCCTTCAGGAACCTTGACGCTGAAAGAACCTACCTGCTTGTGGTTATTATCAAACAGGGTAATCTTTGAAGACTCGTGGAAGTGGGCTGTATAAAACTCGCTGAAAACAGAGTCTCTGGATGTAATGTCCTGGGTAAAATACCAGTTGCTTGCGTCTGGAGCAGTTACCCATCCGTAAGTCTGACCCGAAGCAGTATTGGCAGGAGTATCACTACTACGCATAGGAGCATTGCTGACTGTAGCAAAGCCAGCCTGACGCATCTGATAAGCACTGTTGCTGCAATCCACCAAACCAGGAACAGATACCAGGCGATGAATGTCAACATTCTTAAACTTCTTGGCAAACGAAGCCTTGCTGGAGGCCATCGCTGCTGTGCCGCTTGCTCCCAGGAGCAAAGTGAGGCAAAGTGTAGATAAAATTCTCATAATAAAAACTTATTAAGTTTATTTGATGATAGATGATTTACGATATGACTGCCATGCTGAAAGCTTGGTAGCAAGACTGCTGGCAGATGGAGCCAACTGGCGAGCCAATGCCGGTGCCTGCTGCTTGACAGAAGCAGGATCTTTCTTTGGAACTGACATGATATATGGCGCCACCATCCAGCAGAAGTCGTTGTAATAATTAGCCTCTGAAGCACTCTTCGCCTTGAATGTCTGCAAAAGCATGGCAAGGAATTCGCCCGTCTTGTTATTGATGGTATAAGCGGTTCCGCCAAAGAATCCGTAAGTTCCATACTCCTCGCTAAACTTCAAGGTAGCAGAAAGAAGACCAGACTCTGAACCCACATAGCCAAGAAGATCCGTATCGAGGAAGGTATCATAGATATAGTACTTACCAAACTTACCCAGATACTGGCTGCTGCGGGTCTCCACACTACCTGTTTCCTCGTTGATAGAAACAGGGAATACCAGTCCCAATTCAGGAATTGCAAGTTCGGTACGGCTCAATTTGGCACGAACCGTCTGGAGTTCCAGCTTTGTATCCTCCTCATTAAAATCGTAATAAGCAAACACGTATTCTCCGGCAATATCCTTGTCGAAATCAAACTGCTTCACGATGAATGAATCGGTAACGGCAGCTACCTGATACTTGATATAATCAGCACGGAGATGACCGGTTGTATTCTCGCTGAGCGACACCTTCAATTCCTTGCTATTGGTATCAACCGAAGCTTTCGCCCACTCAGGAGCATAGATAACCTTCATATCGGTGTTAGAACGGTATGTCTTCGTGAACTCAACAGGCTGATTGTTGCTATAAATCATATTAGCATTGTTCATCTCAAGCACCAAGCCATACTGAGATACATTGATAACCACAGAATCGGTCTCAGTCTTCTTGATAACCAACTTGGCGTTACGCGACTGGCGGGAGTCGTTGGCAATAGCAGCCAGTTTCACGGTGCTACCCTCAATGCTGGTACTGAGCCATGAAGGCTCATCGGTATAAGCCTTCATAGGGGTACAGTCTACAGTGACAGCACCCTCGCTGTCGTTAGGTCCGAGCATAGTCTGGGCAGAAAGCACGTTGATGGTGCTCTCAGCCACAGCCTGATAATCGCTATCGCTGCTGCATGAGGCCATCAGCCCCATGGCAGCTATACCTATTATATATATAGATTTCTTCATCTTCATTGTTTATTTGTTTGGAGTCAAATTAGAAAGGAAATACCATTCGATGACAAATACATACTTTTTGTTCTCCGTGATAGGCTCTCCTTTGCTTGTACAAGCCAAGGCAATAAAAGTATCGGTGGTATAGCCTCTATCAGCCACGGTTCCATCATCCTCGAAATCAGCTTCCTGAGCAACACCGTGCCATACGATATTCATACCACCATTTCCGAGCAATGCACCCTGATTCAAGTCTGCATTCATCAGCCACAGGGCAGGATATCTACCGCTAGGGTCTTCAATCATCTGAGATGGCAGGTTAAGGTTACCCGTCTCTGGGTCGAAATCCAATCCTATATTATAAGTATATCCACCTGTGGTGAATGTACCCTTCAGCATGTTCTCCTCATCTTCTATCTTAGAGATGGTTATATCGCAGGAACCCTGCATGGCAGAGAGGGTCCATTTGCCTACCCAGGTATCGATGCTAGGAGCATAAGTTTTCAAGGTAAGAGCCTCATTGTCTTTGGCTGACAACACGCCAGTCGGGCTGACCAGGAAGTCCTGTACCTCGTTGCCATCCAGAACCACAGGCTCATTTACGGCATGGATACCGGTGGTAGTAATATAGAATGGCTGCTCTACAATCTGTCCGTTGGCTGTACGCGAAAGGATGCGACGTTTGCTGGAATTAATCTCAATCATCTTGCTGGCATCAGTAGAATTGCCTACGCGATAGTTCACACCCAAGCGCTTCTGCACATCAGCGATGCTGTTCAGATAAGAAGTCCAGTCCAGATCGGCAGGTATGCGGGTGAATACCATTTCATTCTCCCACTTCTTTCCTCTTACGAAGATACTGTCTTCTGTAAGCTTGGTAACAACAAATTCCCAGTCGCCCTGGTCACCTTCAATCTCACCATAAGTAGGTTCTCCCAGGAAATGGAAGATATTGTTGTAAGTATTGAAGGCGAGCACTGGTCCCATGCTGCGGTCTACGGTATAACTGGATGTTACACGCTCTGTAGGCTCAGCAATGGCTGCATCACCAGCCACGGTCACCTTGCCATTGGCAAACTTCATGAGGAAGGTGTAACCGCCACCGGTCATGCCCTTGCCTGTGAAATAATGAAGCTGCCATCCGTTCTCAGAAGATTCCAGAATCTTCTGAGTATTCTCAACGGTGCTCTCGATGCGGTTGGCAGCCGACTCGTCGAAGAATTCCTTGTCATCGTGCAGACACGACTGCAAGCTCATGCTGCCCAACAAGCAAACGATAGCTATAAATATATGTTTCATAAATCTATTCTATTTTAAATGTTCCAAATCCAAAGAACTCAACTCTTTACCTCTTCGCAGGATGGCTGCTCGCAATACATCGATATCCACATCCCATGAATCCAGCATATAGTTTCTCACGATGTTAAGCTTCTGGTTCAATGCAGCTACAGCCTCTTCGCCACCTACCTTCTGGGCATCGTCGAGGATAGCCTGCCACTGCTCAGGAGTATAAGTGATATAGGTTGACAGCATCTCGGCAAAGTCCTCCAGACCCTCTGACATGGCGTATGGAGTAACAAAACCCTTGCCATGAGCCACAGAATCCTGAACCTGATACCAGTTACCACTTACGTAGCCCGACTCGGTAATCTTATTATAAGATGTGTCGTAAGGCTTCTTCTGGTTCAAAATGTGGGTGAACTCGTGGTGCATAGTGTGGAAGTAATACTCTGTCATAGAAGCATAGCTTTCCAGCATGGCATCGGTCAGACTGTTCACCTGATAGAGTGTAACCTTTAGACCGCCCTCGGCAGTACCCAGAACAATAGTTCCGTTGCTGTTGTAGGCTGGACTACCAATCAGGTGGATAACTCTTGGCACATTGTGCTTCACGAAATCAGGTCCCAATACCTCGGCGTATGAATCGAGCCAGAGATACTTGATGATGATAGCCAACTTAGCTGACTTGGCAGAATCGGCTGGTGTCAGGGTATACTGATAGTCAGACTCGATGTCCTCCATCTTATACTTGAAATCGATGTTGTAAGGACTGGTGTAGTTCTTCTGCAACCACATGTCCAACTGGTCTCTCTCTGGAGAGGTAACAGGGAAGATGGTTGGTCCGTCCGGGTCATTATCTGAGCAGGCCACGAAGCCCAAGCCCATCACCAATGCCAACATCAACATATATATATTATGTTTCATTTCTTACTATTACTTTATGTTTTTTACTTATTGCGAGGGTTTGGTGTAACACCCGCTGTGATTACATCCTGTGGCAACTGGATGGCAAGACGTGGGTCACGGGCCTCCATGGTGTCGGTGATGCCTGTAATCTTATAGTTGCTCTTCACATCACGGCGATAGATAGTGATGCCGTAACGCTTTACATCCTGCATGCGCAAGCCCTCATGAATGGTCATGATTCGACGGAGGTGAAGGATGCACTGCAACATAGGCTCCTCTGTATCCTTGCTGATGGCGAAGGTTGTATGAAACGCCTTGCGTGGAGTTGGCTTCTCAGGAGTATAATAAGCGGTAACATCATCGCTATAGAACTTCTTGACATCATCCAGTGTAAGCTGCACGCCCTCCCTAGAGAAGGCAGCCAACTCGGTATTCAGGTCGTCCAAAGCCTCTGCGTAATGACCGAGCAAAGCCTGAGCCTCAGCTCTTACGAGCAAAGTCTCATCGGCAGTAAACTCTGCATATACTGCGTGAGGGGTACCGATACCTGCCTGGATATCAGCATATTCGAAATCATAAGGGACCTTACGGAGAATGTACTTGGAAAGAGATCCTGAGTTGAACACGGTATAGTTGAACACCTTGTCGCTAACTCCCCAAGGACCCTCTGACTGGATGGTCTCCTTGCTTGAAACAATGGCACTATGTGCATACTTGTCACCATACTGGAACGGACCACCGATGGCACCCCATTCAGAAGCAACTACCTGCAACAGGAGGTTTGCCTTTACAGATGAACTGATGTAAGCATTAGGCTGAACCTGCTTGTTAGGAGAAAGAGAACGCCAGGCTGCCCAGTCTCTCAACATACTCTTGGCATTGCTGCCCAACACTTTGTTGGCATACTCCACAGCCTTGTCATACTTCTGATAATAGAGATAGAAACGGGCTGCGAAAGCGGCTGCAGAGGTAGAAGTGAAATGGAACTTAGGCTTGTCATAAGTTGAGCCTACCAGTTTCAATCCTTCCTGCAAGTCCTTGTCTATCTTGGCATAAAGGTCTGCCAGAGTACCACGGTCGTACTTTACGTGCACATTGGTTTCAACGGTTTCCGGGTAAGGAAGACCCAGGTCGCTGGCTGCAGTGGTTTCATCATAAGCCATGCAGAATACGTTTGCCAACTGGAACATGGCATAGGCACGGCACAGGAGAGCCTCACCCTTCTGGGCTGCATAAGAACTCTGGTCTGCCTGACTGTTGATGTGTTGCAAAGCGATATTGGCTGTGGTGATGGCATCATAGTAGGTTGACCAGTAAGTAGAAGGTGTCTCATAAGAACTGGTCTCGGTGATGTCGTCCCATTCGTATGCCTGCTGCTGGAAACGGTCGGCAGCATCCCAACCGGTATTCAGGTTACAATCGGTATTGTCTGAATACATTTCCAGCAAATAGGCTGGATGTACCTGTGGGTAAGCATTAACCAGGAGCTTGGATACATCGGAAGGGCTCTGCAAGTCCAGACGGCTATCTGGCTGCTTGTCCAGATAATCGTTGCAGGAAGACAAGCCAGCCGACAATGCCAACGCTACAATGGCGATATATAATTTCTTTATTTTCATTTTTCTTTTCTACAATAATTAAAGTCCAAGTTTCAATGTAAGAGTAAACTGCTTTGGCATTGGTGAAGCCACACCACCCGCATTCATAAACTCAGGATCCTGACCGTTCAGCTTCTTGTCTGCATAGAGCAGCATGAGGTTGGTAGCCTGAAGCTTCAATGAGATGTTGTTCACTGGTGATTTTTCAAACCAGCGGTGTGGGAAGTCGTATGCCAGTGAAATTTCCTTCAAGCGGATGAAGTCACCCTTGGCTGTGCGAACAGATGTATAGTTGTAAGCATTGTAGGCAGTAGCAAGCAATGTGCTGTTCTGCTCATACTCATAACGGCTCACTACACCAGGCACATTGGTAACATTCTCATCACCAGGCTGCATCCAGCGGTTCTTGAAATCGTGGGTCATAGAGGTCAAGTCGTTATACTTGGCACTGAAAGCCGGGTCAAGACGAACCACGTTGCCGAAGGCGTATGTAAGGAATACGTTCAGATGGAAGCCCTTATAATTAAAGGTGTTACCCAAAGAACCATTGTAAACTGGGTCTGTAGAACCCTCGTAAATCAGATAATCTGTATTGTCACGCTCCTGGAAGTTGAGGTTACCCACGGTAGCCTGGCCCTTCTCATTGATGCATACTGGATAACCCTTCTCATTGATGCCCACGAATGGGATTGAGAACAAGGCACGGGCAGGATAACCCTGCTTGGCAAAACCGTTACCCTGAACCAGGTCGATAACGCGACCCTGATTGTAGAGGTCAGTAATCTCTGTACGGTTGTGAGAATAAATCAGACTGGTCTGCCAGCTGAAATCCTGGGTCTTGATATTGGTAGAAGAGATACTCAACTCCTCACCCCATGACTTCATGGAACCTACATTGGCATAAGCGGTGCCATAGAGCTGGGTAACAGTAGGAGCAATCTCATCGAAGTTGCGACGCTGATATACATCGAAGGTCACATTCAGACGGTTGTTGAAGAAACCTGCATCCACACCGAAGTTGAACTCGTGCTTCTTCTCGTAAGTAAGCTCATCATTACCGAGTGCTGCTACCACAAATCCCAACTCCTTGTCGGTAGTTGTAGGACGGTAAGGGGTATTCATAGAGAGCTTGGTAAGTGCATTGCAGTAAGCTGCATCTGGAGGAGTACCAGTCAAACTGTAAGACACACGGAAGGTGAGGCTTGACAATGGCTGAAGCTTAGGGAAGAAGCTCTCCTCGTGTACGTTCCATGCACCTGACAGGTTCCATGTAGGCATCCAACGTGCCTTGGTGGTACGACCCATCTGGTTAGAACCTTCATAGCGGAATGTTCCGTTCACTACATACTTGCCGTTGAAAGAATAGGTTGCATTGGCATAGAATGCGGCACTACGTGAATCGGTGTTGCGCAAGCTGTAATAGTTTGAGTTCTCCTGGTCCAACTTCTTAAAATAGAGATACTCGAAGTAAGCGGTCTCACCACGGTAGTTCATACCCCAGCCGTTAAACCAGCTGCGGTTACGGCTGATGCTGGTAGTTTCGAGACCACCAAAGAGGTTGACGATGTGCTTCTGCGCAAAAGTATGGTTGTAGTTGACTGTGGCACGGAAGTCATAGTCCAACATACGGTTCTCTGTACGCTGATAGATACCACCCTGCTTCAATACTGATACTGGCAAGGCATAGAGGTCGTCCTTATCAGTGAAGAGCAGCTTGTTGGCATCACGGATCAGTGCGTTGTCCATGGCGCGATAAGCCAAAGCCTGGTTGGAATCTTCCAGAATGTTGTGCTCCTGTGAAGAAGTGCTATACTTGATGGCACCCAGGGTAGCGAACTCAAGATCCTTGAATGGCTTCCACTTCAACTCCAACTGGAACTTGGCATCAGCCACGTTCAGGTCGATGTAGTTGCTCTCCAACTCATGCAGGATGTTGAATGCTGCATAGTTGGCATGATAATAAGTATAAGGATCGAGCGCACGTGATGTGTTCAGGGCGTAAGAATATGGGTTGATATCGAAGTCACGCTTCACCTGACCTGATACTACATCCACATCCTGTCCCAAAGTTCCTGGAGCTCTCTGCTTACGGTAAGAACCACCACCAATCAAGTTGACAGAAAGATTATCAAGAATATGATGAGTCATATTCATGCTCACGGTATAACGGTTCACCTTGCTATCCTTGTACCATCCTGGGTCAACCATAGCAGAAAGTGAAGCATAATAGTTACTCTTCTCGGTACCACCGCTCAAGCTTACAGAGTGGTTCTGCATGATGGCAGAAGAGAAAAGCTGCTTGAACCAGTTGGTATTGCGATACTCAGCCTGCTGGAGATAAGCATTCTGAGACTCCTGATTGTTGGCAAGTCCGAACATACCAGAAGTACTGTTGTAGGTATTGATGAGCTCATACATCTTTCCATATACACCATAGTCGCTACCATTGAGAATATCTGAAAGATTGAGCCATCCCTTATCCCTCAACTCCTTGTAGATGGCCATCTGGTCCTGAGAGTTGAGAATATCAAAATTGCCATAAGATGGAATCAGACGGGTGGTAAACTCACCGGTATAGTTCAGATGAGCCTGTCCCTGCTTACCCTTCTTGGTAGTAACGACGATGACACCTGCCATCGCACGCGCACCATAAATAGAGGTAGCAGAACCATCCTTCAGAATCTGGAAACTCTCGATATCATCAGAGTTCAAGCCTGCGATGGCAGAAGAGATCAGGGTCTCCGGGTCACCGGAAGCCAAATCATCTGCGCTCACATCGGATACATCCTCCATAATAACGCCATCCACTACCCAAAGAGGTTTTGAAGAACCATAGATAGATGTTGCACCACGCACACGAATCTTTGGAGCAGAACCAAAGGTACCACTCACGTTCTGCACAGACACACCGGCAGCACGGCCTTCCAAAGAACGGCTGATGTCGGCAACACCATTCAATTTTGCTTCCTCGGCATTTACACGGTCGGTAGCACCGGTAAATAAGCGTCGGTCTGTTTTCTGTAAACCAGTAACAACTACCTCCTGCAACTGCGCTTCTGGATGAAGCACCACCTTCATGTGGGCAGAGGCAAGCACTGTCTGACTTTTCATTCCCACGTAACTAAACACGAGTTTAGTTCCATTAGGAACATTCAGTTTAAAGTTACCGTCAACATCTGTGACTGTACCCTTAGTGGCTGCCCCCCCAGAAATTAAAACAGAGGCACCAATAATCGGTTCGTTGTCATCCGCAGATATTACGGTTCCAGATACGTCAATCTGGGCAAACGCTGCTCCGATGCTCATCAAGAGACAAACAAAGAAGAGCGAGAGTCTTTTTTCCATAATTTCTCGTCTTATTTTAAATTATTATATAATAATGTGATATCGGCTGCAAAATTACAACAAAAATATGAAATATTATCTTTTTTTGCATAAAATCTGCAAAAACATCCTATTTTTCCTGTTTTTTTGTAAGACAAATCGAGAAATTAATAAAAAATAGATAGCACAAAGCCACAACAGGGCAACAAAGTATCATCTTGTCATTATACATTCGTTAAAAGCAAAAAGTATGCTGAGTGCCTTCCTTCACCATGATACCCTTTTCGCAGAAATGGTTGAGCCACTTCTGAGCCATGTATGGAGTCAAGCCGAAGTGGATGCAAATGTCGTATTTCAGTTCCATATTTCTTGTTGTTTGATGGTTCGTTGTTTTCTATATTCTTTGTCTTCTATGAAAGATGATGCAAATATATATAATGATGATGCAAATCATATATAATAATGTGATAACTTGTATCTTTTGGTGTAAACTATTAGGTTTATTTAAACATTGGTATATGTCATGTGATTATACGGCATTTGTCATACGACCGTATGATAAGTGTCGTATAATCGCATGACAAATGTCACGCAATCGATCTAATTGCTTCCTTGCATCGTTATCAAGCAACGAAACAAACTTCCTCACGTTCTTTATATTACTTTTAACCTACTTTACCATATTCACAGAACAAAAAAGAGTGCACTGTAACAAACAATGCACTCTTTTTTTTATTATCTCAATTCCTTATCCAGGAAATATTATCTGATGAACAGCAGCTCACGATACTTTGGCAAAGTCCAAAGCTCATCGGCTACGAGAAGCTCGAGCTTGTCTATCTGATAACGGATTTCCTCCATCTTTGGAGCTACCGTGTCGTGATATGCTACTGCCTTCTCGCGCTCACTCTCTATCTTGTTGGCTACCTTGCGGGCATCTACCAATGCCTCTACACCACGCTCTATCGACTCGGTGCGCTCGGCAATCTCACGGATAATCTTCACGTTGCGGGCTGTCAGTTTCTTACCTTCCTCGCCACCGAAGATGTGAATCATGCCCTCTACATTCTTTGCCAGTCGGCTCTGATAGTGGGTAGCCACAGGGATGATGTGGTTCATGCTCAGGTCGCCCATCACACGAGCCTCAATCTGAATCTTCTTGGTATAGGTCTCCCACTTCACCTCGTTGCGCGCCTTCAACTCGCTCTCGCTCATCACGTTGGTCTTGGCAAACATCTCGATGCTCTCCTTGTCCAGGTAACGGTCGAAGACTACTGGGCAGGATGCCTCGCAGTCCAAGCCACGCTTCTGAGCCTCTTCCTTCCACTCATCTGAATAGCCGTTGCCATCGAAGCGGATTGGCTTGCAGGTCTTGATATCCTCGCGTACAATATCTATAATAGCCGATGTCTGGTCCTCGCCCATTGCTATCAAGGCATCTACACGAGCCTTGAAGTCTTCGAGAGCCTCAGCTACGGCAGCATTCAGTACGATGAGAGATGACGCACAGTTGGCCTCTGAACCTACGGCACGGAACTCGAAACGGTTTCCGGTGAAGGCGAATGGAGAGGTGCGGTTGCGGTCGGTGTTATCGATCATCAGCTCCGGAATCTCAGGGATATCCAGCTCCATACCCTTCTTGCCAGCCAGGGCGAAGAGTTCTTCCTTGTCTGCCTTTTCGATATGGTCGAGCAGGTCGGTGAGCTGCTTGCCGAGGAATGAAGAGATGATGGCTGGTGGTGCCTCGTTGGCTCCCAAACGGTGCGCATTGGTAGCGCTCATGATAGACGCCTTCAGCAGTCCGTTGTGCTTGTATACACCCATCAGGGTCTCTACGATGAAGACTACGAAGCGGAGATTGTCCTCCGGTGTCTTGCCTGCTGCATGGAGCAGTACGCCGGTATCGGTGCAGAGACTCCAGTTGTTGTGCTTGCCCGAACCATTCACACCAGCGAATGGCTTCTCGTGAAGGAGTACACGGAAACCGTGCTTGTGAGCCACACGCTTCATCAGACTCATCAGGAGCATATTATGGTCTACGGCAAGATTGCACTCCTCATAGATAGGTGCCAGCTCAAACTGGTTTGGTGCCACCTCGTTATGACGGGTCTTGCAAGGGATGCCGAGTTCGAGCGCCTGGATTTCAAGATCCTTCATGAAAGCCTGCACGCGCTCAGGGATTGTTCCGAAATAGTGGTCGTCCATCTGCTGGTTTTTCGCAGAGTCGTGTCCCATCAGGGTACGGCCCGTAAGCATCAGGTCAGGGCGAGCCGAATAGAGACTCTCATCTACCAGGAAGTACTCCTGCTCCCATCCGAGATTGGTCTGCACCTTCTTCACCTGAGGGTAAAAATAGTGGCACACCTCGGTAGCCGCCTCACTCAGCGTATGGAGCGAGCGGAGCAATGGAGCCTTGTAGTCCAAAGCCTCACCGGTATAAGAAATAAAGATGGTAGGGATACAGAGGGTATCGTCGATGATGAACACAGGCGATGTAGGATCCCATGCAGAATAGCCACGAGCCTCGAAGGTGTTGCGGATACCGCCGTTAGGGAATGAGCTGGCATCAGGTTCCTGCTGGACAAGCAATTTGCCAGAGAATTCCTCAATCATACCACCCTTTCCGTCATGCTCCACGAAGGCATCATGCTTCTCGGCAGTACCTTCTGTCAATGGCTGGAACCAGTGAGTATAATGTGTTACCCCGTTTTCCTCAGCCCAGAGCTTCATGCCGGCAGCCACGGCATCAGCGATGGAACGGTCCAGACGACTACCGTTATCTATCACATCGATGAGTTTCTCGTACACATCAGATGGCAGATACTTGTACATCTTCTGGCGGTTGAATACATACTTGGCGAAGTACTCCGAAGGGCGCACCTTGGGAGCCTCTACCTCTACAGGTCTTTTCTTAAAGGCCTCGGCTACAACCTCAAATCTCAAATTAGCCATTCTTTCTTTTATTATTAATTATAAGTTTGCGGGTGCAAAGTTACGAAAAAATGAGCAAATTGCTAGCGTTTGAGCGTATTTTTTATGCAAAATTCAAACTTTTCTTATTCTTAGCCTGCAAAAGATAAGACAATTCACGCATATTATTTCTCGGATTTGAGTATTTTATCGCCGATTATTTCTCGGATTTGAGTATTTTAACGCGATTTATTTCTCGGATTTGAGTATTTTCGCTATATTTGCACCTGTTATTCAAACAGTTACGATTATGGCAGAATATATACATAGAAACATAGACTCAGAACTCTTCGCCTGGAAGGAAGATTCCATGCGGAAACCCTTGCTGCTTCGTGGTGCCCGACAGGTTGGGAAGTCATCAGCAGTTAAAAACTTGGGAAAGCAATTCGAGTATCTCGCCGAGGTAAACTTCGAACGTAACAAGGCAATCAAAACCTTCTTTCAGGGGGATATTGACGTACGATTGATTGCTAAAAAAATCAGTAGCTATATCAATGTCCCTATAGAAGCAGGTAAGACGCTCCTCTTTCTCGACGAAATCCAGGAATGCCCTGAAGCCATCATGGCACTACGCTTCTTCAAGGAAGATTATCCTGAACTGCATGTCATAGCCGCAGGATCACTTCTGGAATTTACGCTTCAGGAACTCCCTACTTTTGGAGTAGGAAGGATTCACTCGCTCTTCATGTATCCGATGACTTTCGATGAATTCCTGTATGCCAATCACGAAGAAGGACTCATTCTTCTCCGTAATGAAGCATACGGAAACCAGTCTTTAGATCAAGCCTTCCATGATAAACTCGTGGAATACTTCCGCACCTACCTGCTTGTTGGAGGCATGCCGGAATCTGTTCTGGCATGGACCAAGACACACGATTTCAACCGATGCAGAAACATCCAGGAAGACATCATTCTGACATACGAAGATGATTTCAGCAAGTATAAAAAGAGAGTCAACCCGGATTTACTACGCACAACGATGCGTGGCATCTGTCATCAGGCAGGAGAGAAGTTGACATACAAGCAAATATCAGCAGATTATCAGAGTTCACAAATCAGAGAAGCCCTCCGCCTGTTGACACTTGCAGGAATCGTTACTCCTGTGGTCGCTACCTCGGGCAATGGTATTCCGCTGGATGCGGAAGCTGACGAGAAAAGCATGAAGGTCCTCTTTTTGGACCCAGGATTACTGTTAGCCGTGCTTCAACTGGAAGGCGACCTGTCTCAGCAGCTCATAGAACTTATTTTAGCCGGCACTCCTCAGGAACTTGTCAATAAGGGAGGCGTAACAGAAATGGTTGCCGGACTCGAGATGATGCGTTACAAACCATGCATCCAGCGCCAGAAGATGTTTTATTGGGAGAAGAAGGGGAAGAGTGTTGCCGAGATAGACTATCTGGAAATCCACAACATGAAGATTACCCCTATCGAAATCAAATCGGGCACCCAGGGCGGCATGAAGAGTCTCTGGCTATTCATGAGAGAGAAAAAGCTCACCGAAGCATTCCGTTGTTCCTTAGAGAATTTTGGATCATTTGATTACATTGACAAGCAGGACGATAATGCCATAAGGCATGTCACCATACTGCCTCTCTATGCATTATCCCTATTGAGAAGCCGTTGATAGTCTGCCAACAAGCAGGATTAGGAATAAAAGTGCCTTTTTCCTACATGGCGACGTAATCTTTCCTACGTCCTGACACAGAAACTCCTGCGTCGCCATGTAATTTCAAGGGCATTAGGAGAGAAAAAATCCCTTGCAACCACTAGAGTCGCAAGGGATTCACATTATCCACTTATCTATTTGTACCTTAAGGATTTATTGAAGATTGGAGGTAGGCAATTAGAAACGGTATACAACAAAGCTGTTTGGCTTCATCTTCACGTTCAACACATTGCCCTGAACCTGTGCATCTGATACTACAGGAACAACCACATTTTTATTGTCTATCTTGTTTTCTGCCTGAATATCGTCGGCATGAAGGACAGTTACCTTACCTGGGTTCAACTTCTTGATACCATTAAAGGTTACGTTGATTTCCTTTGCCTCGTTAGAGGTGTTGGCAATCTTTACGATGTAGCTCTTGGTTGTCTTATCGAAACAAGCGGTGGCATAGAGACCCTTCTCGCCTGCTACAGCCTTGCCGTTCTCGGTAAGTTTCAACACATTGGTACCCTTGTTCTCGCCGTAGAGCTGTTGAACATAGTAGTTGGCAGAACGGACAGAGCTGAGGTTATCGAACCAGATGAGGTCCGGACGCCACTGCCATCCCTCTACATGAGCGAAGAGAGGTGCATAGGTAGCCTGATAAACCACATCAGCATTACGCTCCAAACCGGTCATGAAAGCTGCCTCAGAAAGGGCTGCCTCCCAAGAGTTTGGATCATTCTCGGCATGAGCAGCATACTCGCCGGCAAAGACCTTAGGACCCTTGCGGTCGTACTTGTCGTAACGGCTGGCATTGCTGCGGAACCATTCCGGACTCTTGTAGTAGTGCTCATCCACCATGTCTACGCCCAACTTGCGCATCTGCTTCCAACCGTAGTCGAAGTCCTTGCCATCAGCAGATGGACCAGATGAACCGCAGATTTTAATCTTTGGATACTTGGCATGAATCTGCTCCATAAACTTCTGCAGACGCTCAGGATACATAGGACCCCACTGCTCGTTACCGATACCAATCTGCTTCAGATTGAATGGTGCTGGATGACCCATATCGGCACGGAGCTTACCCCACTTAGAGGTAACAGGACCATTGGCAAACTCGATGAGGTCGAGTGCATCGTCGATATAGCTCTGGAGATCCTTGACTGCTACATGTGCATTAGAATCCTTATCATCGTTCTGATACTGACAAGCCAGACCTACAGAGAGAATAGGCAATGGCTCAGCACCAATCTTCTCTGAAAGGAGGAAATACTCATAGAAGCCCAAGCCCAATGACTGATAGTAGTTAGGGAAAAGGCGATGTGGGAAGGTATCTCTCCAGCGGTTCTCGTTCAGAGGACGGTTCTCTGGAGCACCCACAGAGTTCTTCCACTCATAACGGGTATCGAGGTCGGTTCCCTCTACGATACATCCGCCAGGGAAACGGAAGATGCCTGGCTTCAAGTCAGCCAAATCCTGTACGAGGTCGGCACGGAGACCATTCCAGTTGTCCTCAGGGAAGAGAGAGATATGGTCGAGGTCTACGCTCTCAGAACCCTTCTCCAGATAAACACGCATCAAACCCTTGGCATCGGTCTGAGGAGAAGTAAGGGTAGCAGTAAGCTTCTGCCATTTATTATTGGTGATGTTGATGACCTGCTTGGCAATCACATCATTCTTTGAATTGACGAGTTCTACGCGAATCTTGCCCTGCTTGCCATCGATGAGATGAAGACGGCCATATACGGTGAAATCGTACTTCATATCCTTCTTCAAGCCCATGCCGAAGAAGCCACGGTTCTCAAGACCAGTCTGCTTCTCACGTGCACCTGCGCTCTCAAGTGTTACATAATGAGGATTGCGGTCGAAGGCAGGTTTTACGTCGCTGAGGGTTACATTTCCGAATGTATTCCATCCCATCAGGCGCTGTGGGAATTCGAAGGAACGGTTCTCTACCATCTCTGCATAAAGACCACCATCGGCACCGAAGTTGATATCCTCGAAGAAGATACCATACATGGTAGGCTGGATTTCTGCTCCAGGCTTGTTGACCTGAACAGTAAACTGATGCTGTGCGAAAGCTCCGAGTGAAGACATCGCCAGCAATGCTGCTGCGAAAAATTTTGCTTTTCTCATATTGTTCGTTATTTTTATTTTTTAGGTCTGTACTTACACCTTATTAAATATAGGTGGTGCAGTAAATCTTCTGCAAAGATAAAAAAATCCACCCCGAATGAGGTGGATTTTCTGTTTAAATATATTGGATTTTCGTATAAATCCCTGCTTTTCTACTATTTATCTAATGGAATGAGCACGAAAGTGAAGTTCTTATCGCCATAATGGAGGCGATATTTCTCCAATGGCCATGCACCCCAAGAGTTCTCACCAGCCACACCAGAATGCTCTGCATCGAGGAAGAGATTGGTGAATTTTGACTTCTTCAGATTGAAACTGTGGCGCTGATCCTTGTCATCACCATCATCCAGTTCTTCGGTATCGAAGTGGATGGCGGAAGCATAGAACGGCTTGCAGCTCTTCACCTTGAATCCGAAGCCGGAAGCATCGGTCTGGTTCCACCAGCGCATATCGCCCTTGGTTCCACTCTCCTGTGGACGGATGTATGGGAAGTACTGGTTGTCGGCATCATCGCTGTAGATTCCGATGCGCATGCAGTCCTCACGGTCTGAATAGTTCTCGATAGGACCACGGCCGTAATACTGGCTCTTGTCCATATCGTATGGCAACTGCATCAGCATACCGAAACGGAACAGATCGCTGACCTTGGCATCATCAGAAGCATCAAACTCCTGGCTTACCTTCATCGCACCGGTGTTAGGCATGATGAGATAATCGATTTCCAGCTCACCCTTCACCTCTGGCATCTCATAGGTTGCACAGATGCTGATGGTGTTTGCCTTCTTATCCTTTTCAACAGCTACACCCTTCAGGTTCATGACAGGGTTCTTCCAAACCTGGAACTTCTTCTGCAGGCCGGCACCGAAATCATTATCGGTAGGAGCACGCCAGAAGTTTGGCTTCAGGGTACCGCCCTCGCCGAGGAGCGACTTGCCACGATAGGTATATTCAGAGATGAGACCGGTGGTACGGTTCACCTTCACGGTCAGATCAGGAGTAGTAACGGTGATATCCTGCTCGCCCTTCTTGTCGATGAGCTTAGCCTTCACCTTCTTGCCGTCCTGAGCCTTAGCCATGTTATCTGCACAATGACCGCAGCACTTCTTCTCCTTCACCGCCAGCTGGGCATAAGCCACAATCTGACCAGCCTCCATCAGAGGTTCAGCCTTCTTCAGACGGAAATCGATATTGAGGAACACCTCCTTGCCCTTTACCTTAGAAAGGTCGTAAGGGATGGTGAAGTTCTTGGTTTGCTGGGCAGCTACATCGATATCAGCGATGGTACCGTTCTGAGTCTCCACGCCATCCTCAATGAGGCTCCATGCCAAGGCATAGTTGCTCAAATTGCGGAAGAAGTTCTCATTGTATACACTTACTTCACCCTTCTCTGCATTCACCATCTTAGCCCAGATGTTCTGATACTGGTAGGCTACCTCGTAGGCATGAGGATTGAGCTGACGGTCAGGACCGATGATACCATTGCAGTTGAAGTTGTTGTCGCTAGGGTCGTAATTGTTATAATCACCACCATAGCAATATTCTATCTTGCGGAGCTCTTCATTGCTCATCTTCTCAGGATTCTTGATGGTCATCGGCTTCAATACCTTGCGGTGCAAGCCCTGGTCAACGAAATCCCAGTCGAAACCACCCTGGAGGATAGGATACTTGCGAATCAGAGCCCAGTAATCCTTCAAGTTACCGCCTGAGTTACCCATGGTATGGTTGTACTCGCACTGGATGAGCGGCATCGGACTGTTAGGGTCCTTCGCATACTTTTCACAAGCACTTACAGGATAGTACATAGGGCAGAAGATATCGGTACCCTCGCCTCTGCGAGCCTGCTCATACTGAACTGGACGGCTCTGGTCCTGGCTCTTGATCCACTTGTAAACCTGCAGGAAGTTATCGCCCATCACAGTCTCATTACCCATACTCCAGGTTACGACACTAGGATGATTGAAGTACATGGAAACATTGTGCTGGTTGCGCTCCATAATCTGCTTGGCAAACATCGGCTTCTTGGCAGCTGCATCATCGCCATACTGGAAACCGTGACTTTCCTGGTTAGCCTCAGCTACCACATAGATACCATACTCATCGCAGAGCTCGTACCAGCGTGGATCATCAGGATAGTGGCAGGTACGGACAGCGTTGATATTCAGGCGCTTCATAATCTTGATGTCCTGAATCATGCGCTCCATGCTCAATACATAACCTCCATCAGGGTCCATCTCATGACGGTTGGCACCCTTGATGAGCACAGGCTGACCATTGACAAGGAACTGCTTGTTCTTGATTTCTACCTTGCGGAAACCTACCTTGACAGGAGTCATGCTTGCTGATTTCATGTTGCCATTCTTCAGCGCACTTGAGAGGGAAACCTGCAGGGTATATAAATAAGGTGTCTCAGCACTCCACTTGTGTGGATTCTCTACGTTCATCGTAATGTTGGCTGTTCCATTCTTTGCCAATCCTGTAGCTGTAGCCACCTGCTTGCCCTCTTTGTCGAAGAGGATGAAGTTCAGCTTGCCTGTTCCCTTTACCTTGGCAGAGATATTGAGCACACCATTCTTGTAGTTGTTTACAAGGTCAGGAGTAACACGGATATCCTCCAAATGCAACTGGGCATCGCGGGCAAAGAGATAGCTCTCACGAGCCACACCACTCAAGCGCCAGAAGTCCTGATCCTCATCCCAGGAACCATCACACCAGCGGAAGGTCTGGAAAGCAATCAGATTCTTGCCCTTCTTCAGATAAGGAGTGATGTCAAACTCGGCAGCTACCTTGCTATCCTCAGCATAACCGACAAACTTGCCGTTTACATAGAGATAGATGTTGGAAGTTACGCTACCGAAATGAGCTACAACCTGCTTGCCATCCCAGTTGGCAGGGATGTCGATGATACGGCGGTAAGAACCTACATGGTTATCCTTGGTAGGAACTGCTGGTGGCTGCTGGTCGAAATGGCCGCGCCAGCCGAAGCCTACGTTCACATACTCCGGATCACCGAATCCGTTCATCTCCCAGTTGCCTGGAACATTCATGGTCTTCCATTTGGAGTCATCCAGATCTTCCTTGTAGAAGTCAGTAGGACGCTGGTCGGCATTAGCCACCCAGTTGAACTTCCAGGTTCCGTCGAGCGAAAGGAAATACTTGCTTTCCGTCTTGTTCATGTGCAGGATATCCTTGCTCACGATCTTACCGTCTTTCTCAGAAACCCAGTCATCTGCCGGATAGGTGAAGAAATTGGTGTGCAACGGAAAACGATTGATGGCATTCACCTGAAGGTCGTGCCATTCTGTGTAAGTTGGCTGCTGGATGGTCGTCTTATTCAACGACTTAATGGCTGCCTTCGGTTTGGTTGCACCGAAGGTTGCCATAGCCAATCCTGCCAAACTTAATGTAACGAACAGTCTCTGTTTCATGTTTGTCAGTTATTAATATATCAGATTGAATTTACACCTTATTATATATAGGGCTATTCTATACCTTATTATATATAGGCATCTTACTTGATGGCAAGATACTTATCATATTCGCAGGCTGTAAGAAGCACAGCGCCTACACCGAAGTTTGCCTGAGAGTTGGCATCTACGGTCTGTCCTGGGATGGCTCTTTCGCCGATAGGCTGAACATAACCCACCTTGCCATCTGCCTGAACGGCTGTCTCTGTGAGATAAGTCCAGGCACGGTCGATGACCTTCTTGTACTCCTTCTTGCTGAGATAACCATTGTTTACTCCCCAAAGCATACCATAGGTAAAGAAGGCTGTACCACTGGTCTCAGGACCTGGAGCGTGCTCTGGGTCCATCATCGAACGGGTCCAGTAACCTTCCGGCTGCTGGATTTCAGCTACCGCCTTAGCCAGTTTCTGGAATTTATCTACGAAGAACTGATAGTGCTTGTAGTCCTTAGGCATATCCTGGAGCACCTTAGCCAAACCTGCGAGAACCCAGCCATCACCACGAGCCCAGAAGTCTTTCTTTCCGTTGGCACTCTTGTGCTTTGGATAGATGTACTTGCCGTCACGGAAGTAGAGGTTGGTCTCCTTGTCGAGCATAATCTCATCGGTGGTGAGGAGATTATCGTAAAGCTTATCGAGATACTTGGTATCGCCGGTCAACTTATACATCTTGGTCATCACAGGCATCACCATATAGAGAGCATCGCTCCACCACCAGTAGTCTGTTGGCTCTGAGTAAGCTTCAAAATGCATTACTTCCTTGGCACGCTTCACCATATATTCTGATGCAGCGGCATTTCCCTTGGCTGCCTCGATGTTATAGAGGTCGATGTAAGTCTGGAAGCAGATTTGCCAGTCGCCGAAGAGAACGTGATCCTTACCCTCGCCGTATGGTTTGTACTTCCACTTGGCTGGGTTTGCCTCCGTAGCACCGGTCCAGTCGTTGTGTTCAGCCCAGCGGATGGTATAGTCGAGCATCTTCTGGTCCTTGAGCATCTTATATACCTCCATGTTTCCGGTATGATAAGCGGCATTATCCCAGAAGGCACGAACCTCAGGCTTGTTGTTAGCCTGCCAGTAGTTATTCACTTTGGTGATGAGTTCCACCACCTGTTCATGATCCCATTTTTTGGAAGCCTTCACTTCCTTCTTATTCTGTTTCTTGACCTTAGCGGTCTTCTTGGCTGGCTGTGCTGCATTCAAAGGCAAAGCCAAGGCTGCAGCCGCCAGCATCATCAATATCTTATTCATTGTGTTGAGTGTTGAATGTTGAGTGTTGAATGTTGAATGTTGAATGTTGAGTGTTGAATGTTGAATGTTGAATTTTTGCCTAACGGACTCAAGGGCGCTAGCCTAATTCAACACTCAACACTCAACATTCAACATTCAAAACATACGATTACCACTTGTCCTTGGTAACAATATCGTCCTTCCAGTGATGATCCTTAGGGAACTGCTGGTTGTTCCATGCCTTCACCTGAGTCCAAGGCTGTGCTGCATCGGTCCAGAAAGGATGGTCGGCAGGCAAACCGAGAGGCATAAAGGCGAGGGTTGTCATATAGAGCGAGCCGTTATTGGTGTACCAGTCGGCAACGTTCTTCTGACTGTTTCCACAGAAACCGATAGAGAGATAACCCTTCTCGTTGAAGTTGTTCTCCTTATCGAACATGCGATGGAGCACCTTGGTAAGCGCTGCACGCACCTGACCGTTGCTCAAATCACTAGGCAACGTCTGATACCATGCCATCAGAGCCAGCGGCTGCATCGTAGCCATACGGTAAGGAATACTTCTTCCGAAAGCTGGGAAGGTTCCCTCTGGAGAGATGAATCTTTCGAGAATGATGCTGTACTTCTGGCAGCGTCTCAACTCTCTATCGTAGTATTTCTGATAGTCGAGACGGGAATTCACCTTGGCATCTACCATCGCCTGGAGAGTTTCCAGATACATTGGATGGAACACATAGCTGCTGTAGTAATCGAAGGCGAACGAAGGACCATCAGCATACCACCCATCACCCACATACCACTCCTCTACCTTGCGGCAGGCAGAATTGACGCGATATTCATCGAAATCGCCACCCGCCTTCGCCATGAAGCTCTCGATGGTTGAAGAGAAGAGCAACCAGTTGGTATAAGGAGGGTCGATGTGGCGGAGCTTGGCAAACTCTGCGAGATAACGCTTCTTGGTCACCTCGTCGAGAGGCTTCCAGAGGGTATCGTAGGCACGGAGGAAACTCTCAGCGATATAGGCTGCATCTACCAGGTTCTGACCACCGATACCCCAGCAGAGATAGTCAGGACTCTGAGGGTCTACGGCATTCTTATAGGAAGCCAATGCCCATTCACGCAGCTGCTTGCGCTGCTTGCCTTCGGCAGTAGCATCATCAGGAAGGGTGAGCCATGGAGCCACACCTGCCATCAGTCTGCCGAAGCACTCCATATAGAGCACCTTCTTGTTACGGTTGTCGAAGCTAGGACTGAACTCAGTCTGCATGTTCTTCTGCAACTCGCCCTTAGCCATGTTTTCCAGCACAGGCTGCGCCATCTTGTAGGCAAGCGAGCACCAATATTGGCGGTCGCTCTGCTGTATAGTCTTTTTCTTGGCAGAAATTCCCATGAAAGGAACCAGCGCCAAGACGAGAGTCATCATGATATTTCTATATATATAATTCATAGATAGTTGTGAGTTTGATATTGTTTGTTATTTTTGATATTTTGAATGCAAGTTGTAAGTTACTGATTACTTCAGCTAAGCAACTGCAAAGATATGTATAATTAATTAGAAACAAGCAGAGCGACCGTATTTTTTATTGTTTTTTCAACACTGGTGCACCGTTTTCCCAAGAAATTGGTACCCACAAGTGTCTACTGTCACTCAAGTGTTTAGGATTCCACATGTCTGCCATGAATACATAGTCGGCACCATGGAACATTTTCTTCTGTGCTGCAGTTTCTACCTTATATATAAAGGTACCCTGTCCGCCGAAGGTCTTGTTGGCACCCTCACCACGGCATGGATTAGGCAGCTGTTCCCAAGGACCATAGATATTCTTCGCCTTGAACATGCGGGCTGCATTAGGCGCCCAACCGGTACATCCGCTGGTAATCATCCAGTAGATGCCATCCTGCTTGAAGATGGTAGGAGCCTCATTCTGTCCACCTGCTGCCACACGAACATAGCTGCCGTTGTGCTGCATGTAGTCATCCGTCAACTGTGCGATTTGGAGCGTTAAGTTATCCTCAGAAGAATAGATATGGTAAGCCTTTCCATCATCGTCGATGAAGATGGTCATATCTCTTGACATTTGTCCTCCCTCGAAATCTCTCATCCAGAACATGCCGCGCTCTATCTGTTTGCGCCACTCCGGAGTCCACCATTTCTTCAGCTCCGGGAAGAGAAGCTGATGCTTGAGGTCGGTGGTATCTGGCTTGGCAAATCCTACAGGATAGATACCCGGATTCACTCTGCCTGAGCGGATGAACTTGAAAGGTCCGAAAGGAGTATCGCTGGTTGCCACGGCATAGCGGGCAGCACCATAACCCCTACCCTTCAACTCGAGATGGAACCACATCACGAACTTCTTGGTCTTCTGGTTGTAGAGAACCTTAGGACGCTCGATGATGCAACCACCCTCGATATCGCAGCCTGCTTCGTTGGATACAGGGAGTACCAATCCATGATTCTTCCAGCTCTTGAGATCCTTGGAAGTGAAGCAACTTACGCCGAGAGAGCTGTAAGGCTTGCCATCCTGCGAGCGGCTTTCGCCATACCAATAGTAGGTACCTTTGTAGTTGAAGATGTTGCCACCGTGCGCATTGATATGCTTGCCGGTATTGTCTTTCCACACGCCTCCGTCCATCGGAGCCTGTGCCATTGTTAGAAGACAAGACATCATCCACAACATGATAAATACGAATAGTTTATTCATTTTGCTGATGTTATTATTAAGTTAGTGAATACGCCAATTGTTGCAGTCGTTTGTCGGGTGCAAAGTTAGAGAATATCATCAACTTCATAGTTCAATTATCGGTAAAATAAGGACGCAAATTGAGATAAAAGGGCAGAAAACAGTCAAAAATGACTATTGCAGCCCTCTCATCATCTACTTAACCAAAATATCAATCTTAATCCTTATCTTCATTCTTATTCATTCTCCGGGTCATAAACCACCTTGTTGGCTTCGAATACTGCAAGCTCTGCGAGGTTGAAGTACTTATTGTCGCCGAAGGTCTTGGTAACAACCAGACGGAGATGGGTGAACGATTTGCCGGCATCGATACCCTCAGAGGTATATTCAGCCTGGCTGGCAGAAGGAAGACCAGAGAGGATTTCCTTGATGCCCTCCCACTTCTCTCCATCATTGCTGATCTGGATATCGAGATTTTCAGGACCTACCTGAGAACCGTTACGGTTGCGATACCAGAACATGAATACTTGATGAGCCTCCTTGAAGTCTATCTGGATATATTGAGGAAGAGGCTTCTGAGGAGATGACCAGCGGGTATGGAAGAAACTGTTATAGTTGCCATCCACCAGGTTCTTGATAGGCCCCTCAGAAGGTTCCTGATCATCGGTACTCAACATGTCTGCTGTGACATTTATCTTATCACCCTTTGTATAGGTAACGGTAGCAGGGAGCAAACCCGACTGAGCCTTTACCTGCATAGGAGCACCCGCCTCGTTCTTGTCGTTGAATGCCTGGAAGGTGAAGGTATAATCACCATACTTCTTCAAAGTATTCTCAATGAGGAGCGTACGTGTATGGATAGAAACCACATTGGTTACCGTCTCCTGATTAGCTGGATTCACATACGAAATCTTCATATATGAGAAAGTGGAATCGGCAGGAACTGTCCAGTTCAGGCGGATGGCACCAGGAAGAGCCTCGGATGTTACAGCAGAAGCATCAATAGTCTTTGGAGCTCCTGTATAACCCTGATATTCGAAATCGGTGATATTGCTATCACAGGAAGCCAAGACTGCCATTCCAACTAATGCACTAAATATATATTTAATTGCTTTCATTGTTTTGTCTATTTGTTTGTTCTACTTGGGATTGCCCAGCCCCTTATATTTAAACGTACCTATATATAATAAGGTGACATATATAATAAGGTGAAGAGCAATCCATGTATTTACTTTGATTGATTACCAGCCAGGATTCTGCTTGAAGTCTGGATTGGTATGCTTCAGGAGTTCACTCTTGGAGATTGGGAAGAAATACATCTTGTCGTCCCAACCACGATTCACGACATTGCGCTTGTAAGTGAATGTTCCATCCTCGTTCTTGGTAATCTTCATCTCTGTGATAGTAGCGAGCTTGTTGCCTTCCTTCCAGCGACGAACATCATAGAAGCGATGATCCTCGAAAGCCAACTCTACCATGCGCTCGTTCTCATACTTCTTCCAGAACTCGTCGTTGCTCAAGCCCTCTGCCAACTCAGGCATCTTTACATCCTCACGATTGCGGATTACGTTGACTGCCTCACGAGCAGACATTGGGAGGTCGGCACTGACTGCATCGGCACTACCGAGATACTTGAACGCAGCCTCAGCATAGTCGAGATAGAACTCACCCAAGCGGAAGACCACCCAAGCATGAGGAGTAGAAGTTGAGTTGACTGAAGAGATGTTGACATTGCCATCGCAATACTTCTTCAGGTAATAACCTGTAGGAGTAGCACCTACGATAGGTTCACCATTCTTGCCACCATAGTAGGTCTCCAAGGCATCGCCATTGTAAGAAGGCCACTTCTTCTCACCGTTCACGGCGATAGTCATGCCGAAACGTGGGTCGCGGTTGGCGTATGGATTCTGGGCATCATAACCACTACCCTCCTCGTTCCAAAGCTTACCGTTCTTCATCTCGTAAGCATCTACGAGTGTCTGGGTTGGGCAGTTGCCACCATTACCATTCTCCAAGCCACGTGGATAGTTATCGTACTCGAAAGCATTCATAGCACCCATACGGATAGCGTAGATGAGCTCCTTTGCCTGCCAGTTGTTGGAACCCCACAGGTCTGAATACTTACCGAGCTGCACACCATTTGCCAAACAAGCATCGATAACAGCTTTGCTAGCAAGAGCAGCCTGATGGTAAAGTTCTTTGTCATCATTGGTATTGAAGAGAGGACTTGCCTCATAGAGCAAGGTACGAGCCTTCAAAGCCAAGACAGCAAGTTTGCCTACGCGTCCCGTCTCGTTAGCAGCAGCATCATCACCCAACTTAGAGTAATCCACAGGCAACTTGTCTGCAATCGCATCACATTCCTTTACAACGAAGTCCAATACCTCTTTGGCAGGAGTACGAGGAAGCGCATTAGCCTCGTCCTCTGTCAGCACCTCTGTAGTGAAAGGTACATCGCCGAACTTCTCCACAGCTGTGAAATAGAAGTAAGCACGAAGGAAACGAGCCTCATACTGGTAGCGATTGAAGCGCAACATCTGGGCATCATAGTCCTTGTTGAACTTATAATCAGAGAAATCACACTCATCCATGTGAGCCAAGAAATAATTAGCCTGACGGATAGCAAAGTAATTGTAGCTCCAGTTATCCATGGCGTTCAATGCACTCCAAGAGCCATTGGTAAAGTTCTGTACGCTACCGTTCTTCCAAGAGTATTCTGCCTCATCACAAGCGGATGCAAGCATTCCCCTGCTATATGGCGCAAAGCCATCCTCTAAGAAACCATATATATTGGTAATGAAGCCTGCTGTATTATCGAAATTGGTAAATACATATTTGCTATCATAATCGGTGTACTCATGATAGTCCATCTCATCACCGCAAGATGCGAGCAATGCCAAGCAAATCATGCCACCAAAAATCTTATTTAATTTCATTGTCGTATTCTTTTAATGTTGATGATTAGAAACCAAGTACGAGACCGAGAGATACTGAACGGTTTAACGGATAGGTTGCACCATAGCACTCAGGATCCAACTCCTTGATATGATCGAAGCAGAGCAAATCTACACCACGAACATACAACTTGGCATTGTTGATAAACTTTGTTGCACCCAAGAGAGACTTAGGGAAGTTGTAGTAAACTTCTACATTTCTCAGCTTGAGGAATGAACGGTCAGCCAACCAGATAGAGTTGTATCGGTTGTTGTTGTCATTGGTCTCAGCAGACAAACGAGGGAACTTGGCTGTTTCTGCTGTTGCTGGAGTCCAACGGTTGTCGAAATAGTACTGACCGATATTGGTATTGTTTACCAAAGGACGGTACATTGACTGCGTATCCAGATAAGCACTGTAGTTAGCTGCACCTTGGAAGGTTGCTGTGAAACCTAAGCCCTTATACTCTAGACCGAGATTGAAAGAATAGTAAATCTCAGGACAGGTAGTATTGTAACCCATCTTTACCACGTCATCTTCATTGATGATGTTATCACCATTCTGGTCCTTATACTTAATGTCACCAGGTTTAACCTCAGAGAACTGCTGTGCAGGACTGTGATCAATATCAGCCTGATCCTTGAAGAAACCTACTGCCTGCAGACCGAAGATCTGACCTACAGGATTGCCGGTACGCTTCAGATAATCGTAAGCACGTGGCTCCTCATATTCTTCCTTGATTTCGTTCTTTGCCAAAGTGTAGTTCACACCAGCTGTCAACTTCAGGTCCTTAGCGATTTCCTTGGCATAGTTGGCACCGAGTTCTACACCCCAGCTATCTACGATACCACCGTTGATATAGCGGCTGGAAGCACCGAGAACAGAAGAAACCTTACCACCAGCGTTTACCCACTGACGGTCACGACGCTGGTAGTAACCATCTACGGTCAGGTTCAAGCCGCCCAATACGGTAGCATCCATACCCACATTATACTTGGTAGCACGCTCTGCCATCACATTGGTAGAAGCCAGACGAACTTCAGACCAACCGCCGGAAGAAGTTGCATTGTCCTTTCCTACGAAGTAGCTGTTGCCACCGCCAAAGGTCTGGTTCCAATATCCTTCTGCTGGAATATAGTCCAGATTGATGATACCCCATGATGCACGGAGCTTCAGAAAGTCGATGAAGGATACATTCTGCATGAAATTCTCCTTGCTCAACACCCAGGCAGCAGAAACTGTTGGTGAGAAATTGGTACGATGACCCGGAGCCAGCTTATTGGATGATGCCAAAGACAGAGATACATCTGCCAGGTATCTCTCCTTGTAACCATAATGGTTGTAGAGAGTGGCTGTGGTACGATACTGGGTATTGTTCTGCCCATTCCAGTTGCGATACTCATAATTCCACATCAATACAGAGCTGATGCTATGGTTACCGAAGGTATGGTCATAGTTGGCACCAACGCCGAAGTTGAAGTTCTTATTCTGCCAGTCGAGTTTACTGTCACCAGACATCTCACCATCCTTGCCTCCTACATAGTTTCCCATACCATATTTGTATTCCTTAGTATGATTCTCCCAGTAAGCAGCAATGTTATCATAGGCGATACGAGTCCATACACTCAAACCATCTGTAACGGCAGAAAGATCCTGGCTCAGCGTCATATCGGCAAAGAGAGAACGGGTATGAGCCTTGCTGTAAGCACGGCCTTCTGTCAATGCTACAGGATTGTAATATCCGGTCCATGTTGCATTACCACCCCAGAGACCATTTTCGGTCTTGATAGGGAAAGCTGCGGCAGGAACTGTATAAATCTTACCCCAAAGATCATCACTGCTCAAACCTGGGCGAGATGCCTCCATCAAGACTCCGTTCAAGTTGGTCTGCAACTTGGTAGTTGAAGTCAAGTCAATGTCCAGGTTGGTACGGATGCTACCCTTGGAATACTTATTCTGAGTAGAATAACCAGAATTCTCCTTTGGATGAGCAATGAAACCGAGATTGCTGATGAGATTCACATTGGTATAATAGCGAAGACGTTCGCCACCACCACGGAAGGCCAGGTTGTAAATATCGCTGGAACCATTATTCTTGAAAGTCTCGCCTATCCAATCTACATTAGGATAGAGGTATGGATTGCTTCCATCCTTAAAATAACCTAGCTCCTCTTCGGTATAACGAGGTGACTTACCATCGCTCACGTATGCCTCGTTCAAACCGAGAGCATAGTCGTAGGCATTCACGAACTTAGGACGACGAGCCTCCCAATTGAATGCATGGTCGTAAGTAAACTTGATTTCATTGGTCTTATACTTACCACGCTTTGTTACGATGTTTACCACACCATTAGCTCCCTTGTAACCATAGAGAGCTGTGGCAGCAGCATCCTTCAATACGTACACGTTCTCCACTTCCTCTGGCGAAAGATAAGTGATGTTGCGCTCGATACCATCTATCAAGATGAGCGGAGAAGAGCCGTTCAAGCCTTGCAAACCACGCACATAGAAGGAAGGCTCATAAGAAGCGTAGTCGCCAGCACCCTGAAGGGCTGTCAAGCCGAGCACACTACCACTGAGCAATGAGTTGCCAATATTCTTGGAAGAACGCTTATTGAACTCATCATTGGAAGCACTTGCAACAGATACTGTAGATTCCTCTACATTCTGCTTGATGCCAAAGCCAATCTCCACAGGACGAGAAGCATAGTCCATCACCACCTTTATCTCCTTGCTGCCATTGAGGGCTACAGTCTTCTTCGACTGGTCAGGAGCATCAATAATCAACTTATCGTTGGCATTGGCACCTATCTCGAAGGCACCATCCTTATCGGTATAAGCCTTGATGAGCTTATTATTCAGGATTTCTACCAAGGCACCAGACACTGGGTTTCCCAGCTTATCGACTACCACACCTGTGACATTACCATTCTGAGCGAATGCAGAGATGCTAGCCAAAAGTACCGAGGCAAATAATATATGTCGTTTCATATCTTATATTCTTTAATATTATGATAAGATTCGTTATTTAATACCTTTCTTCAGAAATTACCATCCAGGGTTCTGAGTCAAACCATAGTTCTTGTTGATTTCAGTTGGAGGGAATGCAGAGAGAAACCACTTGTTGTCCCAGTTGCTCCACCAAGAACGGCGAACATTCTGGATTTCATACTTCTCATATCTATAATGAGTAGGATAGTTTGGTTCATAGCCATTCTCCTTTTCTTTCTTACCCTGCCACTGGAAGTTATAGTCCTTGCCATCTTTCTGTCGATACATCCGAAGACCATGTAACTGCTTCTGGAAGATGTCAGAGCGACGATAACGAATCAAATCGAAGAAACGAGTCTCCTCGAAACCAAATTCAACTGCACGCTCCTTCATGATGGCATCAAGCACGGTCTGCTTATCGCCCCAGTTCTTTGAGGCATCAGACTCTTTCAACCCCTTCAAGCCCACACGAGCACGAACTATGTTCACATTGTTGATAGCCTTGTCGAGCTGACCATTCTGTGCCAAAGCCTCTGCATAAATAAGATACACCTCTGCCAAGCGAACGTATGGCCATACATGAACTCGGTTGGTCTCACCATTGAAATAGAACTTGTTGTTGGCGAATCCTGTAGCAAACTGGCCAGACTCCGATGTACCAGCGCCCTTACCGCCATCAGTACCTTCTACCCAGTTCTCATAACGGCGACCACTATAGTTACCATTATCATTCATAGTTGTCTGTACACCATTCACAATCATGGTCTCATAGAGACGAGGGTCACGAGTCAAGTCAAAATTCTTGTCAGGATTAACGAACATGGTATCTGGGTCTTCCTGCAATACCTTGTCTAGATTGAATGGACGGCCATCCTTCCAGTCAAACATTTCCATAAATTCCTCTGTTGGAGTATAACCGCCATAGGCATTCCATTCACTTACAAATAAGTAGTTATGGCCACCAAAGGCATTGTCTGTCCACCCGTTACCATCGTAACGAACACGAGTGCCCATCAACATCTCGGTAGTACCACGCTTAGAGTAAGCTGCACGGAAAGCTGCACGATACTGTCCAGACGTTGGATGACTACCTTCTGCCTGTACCAACTTATAATATCCCTCAGCCCCTAGGTCTTGGAAGAACTTTTCACAAGCGGTCAGACATCTCTGCCAACGCTCAGCCTTATAATCGCCATACCAAGCCTGATGATTGGCATTGGCGGCATCAGCCTCCGAGCCTGCACAAGGAGTCTCACTATTAAATAAAGGTGAAGCAGCAAATAAGAGAATCTTGCACTTCAAAGCCTCAGCGGCAGCCTTGGTAAAGCGACCATCCCAAGCCTCTTCTACGGTCCAAGGCAAGTTAGAGGCAGCCTCATCAAGCAAGCCAACCATAAAGTCTACTGTTTCCTCTACCGTACCACGAGGCTCCTCATAAGTAGCATCGGTGCCAGAATAAGAATTCTTCACGATAGGCAGACCACCATAATGGCGGAACATATCGAAATAACGAGAAGCAATAATACACTTAGCCTCTGCTTTCAAACGATTCTTCTCACTTTCCTCCATATCTGGAGTTTTATCCACATTCTCTAAGAAAATGTATGCTGAACGTACGCCTTCCCATACGCGCTCGTTGGTATAGCCAAACTTACCACGATCACCTGGAACGTATGCACCAGGGTAGTAGAGACGATTTACATCATCCCAAGAGTTGTGGCTGTGCCAGCAGTCAGACAAAGTCTCGAAAACACCAGTGTTCATCTTAACGGCTACACCGCCATCCCAATAGTAAGGGATACCATAATACATGTAGGCATAAGTTCTCCAAAGGAACTCACGAGTATATTCAGCATTGTTGAAAATGGTGTCCTTGGTAACATCACCGCCTGGGGCTTTCTCCAAGAAGGAATCACCAAACTTCCAATCATCTACACAACTAGTAAATATGGAAGACAATGCAAATGCAAAGAATGCACCTATTAATATCTTATTTAGTTTCATAATAATCTATATTTTTATTAGAATCCAACTTTCAAACTCAAAGAGAATGATCTTGTCAATGGATAGGATGGACGAGAACTTGTACGAGACTCTGGATCACCCCACTTAAAATCGGTGATGGTGAAGAGGTTATAACCACTCAAAGCCAAAGTCAAGTCATTCATCTTAATCTTCTTCATGAATGGGAAGTCGAAATGATAAGCTATCTGTGCATTCTTCAAGCGCAAGTATGAAGCATTCACCTCATAAAGGGTTGAACCTGCATAGTTGTTCTTAGCTCCACTCATAGTAGCACGAGGGTACTTGGCGTTAGGGTCTGGATTATCTGGAGTCCATGTATGGTCGTACTGATACTTCAGCAAGCCCTTCTGTCCTGTATCACCCAATGGTTGGCAGAAGGTTTCATCGAGCATACGACTCACATTCCAAGCACCAGTCCACTGCGTGCTTACCTCCAAGTTTTTCCAACGGAAACCAATGTTGAATCCGATAACATACTCTGGGTCATCTGTATGACCAAGCTCGTATGAAGCATCGTTGGAATCGATGATACCATCACCATTCAAGTCGACATACACTGCATCACCATTCTGAATCTCAGATGAACCATACTGAGGAAGTTTGGTACCATACTGTGCCATATATTCCTCTTCGGCAGTGTCACTATAGAGTCCCCAATATTTAAAGATGCTGCGAGAGCCGATACGGTGTCCCTTCTTATACATCCAAGAGTAGTTCTGAGGAGCCTCATAGAGTTCCTTAATTTCATTCTGGTTGTAAGACAAGTTGCCCTCTACCCAATAGCTGAAGTCCTTACCTATCTTATCATTCCACTTGAGGGAAACTTCATAACCCCAACTGTTCACCTCTCCGAGGTTGGCTGCAGGCAATGTGAAACCGAGAAAACCAGGAGCCATATCACTAGACACAAGGATGTCCTTACGATGCTCGATATAGTAATCGAAGGTTGCCTTCAAGCGGTTGTTCAAGATATTCAAGTCTACACCATAATCCTGCTTGAAAGACTTCTCCCATGTTACATCAGGGTTGTGCTTAGCCGACTCATAGGCACCTGAAGCGAAATTGCCTGAGTTTACACCGAAGTTGTAACCTATTCCGAAATCGTATGGGTCGTCGGTATACATAAAGCGAGAGCCACCAATCTTGTCATTACCGACAAGACCCCAAGATGCACGAAGCTTGAAATAGTCTACCACCTTGCGCAATGGCTTGAAGAAAGGCTCCTCGCTAACAATCCATCCTACAGAACCTGCAGGGAAGAAGCCATAACGATTGTTTTTGGCAAAGTTTTCGGAGCCGTTATAACCAACATTAAACTCTGCCATATAGCGGTTGTTCCAGTCGTAGGTGACACGACCCACCAAACCTACATATCCTGATGGGATAGAAGAATAGGTAGATGGATAATAGGTCTTGCTCTGGTTGTACAGGGCAAGCGCACCTACATGATGCAAACCGAAGTTGCGGTTATAGTTCAAACTAGTCTCAAAATACCAGTTACGGCCCTTGCCAAAGTCCTCACTATATCCAAGCTGGGTATCATTGCCATGCTTACGGTATTCCAAAGAACCATCTGGCTGGGAAACAGGTGTATAATAAGCAGCCTTAGCACCACGCTGCTTGGTAACAGAATAGTCGCTGTTATAAGAGCCTTTCAACTTGAAAGACAAGCCCTTGGTAATCATATCGAGTTTCTGATTCAACACAACGTCGGCGTTCAAGGTATTGGTGTTTCTTGACATGTAACCCAAACCATAGTAAGCACCGAGACCACTGGCACCAATAAACGGCATATTGTCACTATCATAGTCAGTAGAAGCCATCACATACTTGCCATTCACGATACCCGGACTAGAGAAAGGAGTTGCCCAATAAAGATGACGGAATAACTGGTTGTTGTCCTCACCAGAGTATGGGGTATTCTTCGTATCAACACGCCCCCCCCAGGTTTACACTGATGGTGGTAGTCTTGGTTACATCGAAGTCTAAGTTGGCACGATAGTTAAATCGCTTGTACTTATAGTTGAAATCGTAAGGCAAAGCCTGCTGCTTGAAGAGACCATCCTGTGTAAATGCACCTACAGATACGAAGTAGCGCATACGCTCAGTACCACCAGAGATATTCACATTATGCTGTGTCTGGATGGCATGATCCTTGAAACAGTAGTCTATCCAGTCGGTATCAGGATACTTGATAGGATCAGAGTGATCCTTAAGTTTCTGAAGAACAGTAGGAGAGAAGAATGCGCTCTCATCGGTTACGCCATCGTTCTTCTTCATCTGATTATAATAAGTAGCATACTCATAGGCGTTAGCCAACTTAATCATATTGGTAGGCATTACCACGCTCATAGAGGTTGTGGCAGAAATGTGAGCCTTACCCTCCTTACCACGCTTGGTAGTAACGAGGATTACACCATTGGCACCACGCACACCAAACACGGCTGTAGCAGAAGCATCCTTCAATACGGTGATGCTCTCGATTTCGCTTGGGTCAATGTCGTTGAAGTCACGCTCTACACCATCCACCTGAATCAATGGAGAAGAATTGTTGGTAGTAGCCTGACCACGTACCAGGATAGTTGCAGCATCAGCTCCCGGCTCACCGGAATACTGTACTGATGAAAGACCTGGAACTACACCAGAAAGCATATTGTTGATGGAACCAGTAGGTACCTTGGTCAACTCTCCACCCTTGATGTTAGAGATTGCGCCAGTAACAGTAACCTTCTTCTGTACACCGTAAGCCACCACCTGTACATCTTTCAACACCTGAGAATCGTCCTCAAGTACTACATTGATGGCACCACGAGATACTTTCACAGTTTTTGGCTTGCAACCAACATAAGTAATCTGCAAACTCTGACCACTCTTGGCATTCAGTTTAAAGTTACCATCAAAATCAGTAACTGTTGCAGTTTTCGTACCTACAACTCGAACAGTAGCACCTATAATAGGCTCACCATTCGTGTCCTTTACCACACCTTCCACGTGGTTATCCTGCTGCACTGCCTGTATACTGTTCTGTACAGCCAACAACTCCTGTGGAAGCAATGTCATACCTGCAGACATTGCCATCATGAAAAATAGCCTTCTTGACGAAGTTATTAGATTTACATTTTTCATTATAGTTGTATTTATTTAGTTAGTTATTAATGCTTTTATTAGAGGCAAGCTCTAGATTAACATATCAGACAGCATGTCCGATTTGTTTTTCGATTGCAAAATTCGTTCTTTTTTGTTAAACAAAAGAGTATATTTTGCGATTTTAGGGGAACTATTCGCCAAATATTACCATTTCTCTAAACTATCCTTAAAAAAATAGCGATAACAAATAATTTATAAACCTAGTATTTTTGATAGACACGTACATAGTCTACAAGATACTGGCAAGGAAATGGAGTGTTTGTTAACGAACCTCCATTGTCCCCTCCCAAGGCTAGATTGAGTAAAAGATACATATGATATCCACGGAATGGGTTGTAATCATCATACTGGCAATGCTCTGCACGGGGATTCACCGTAGCATTCAGGTTGATGCTGTTGAGCAACTCATCGTCTACATAGAGCTTGATGAAATCCTCATCCCAGTCCATGCGCCATACGTGATACTCATTCTTCCAATTAGGGTTGGCAACCATCAAATCAGATATTTTCTTCACCTTGCTATTCCACTTGGCATGCCAACGCTGGGTAGTACCCCAACAAACATTGGCATGCAGTGCCTCCTCACCATTAGACGGATAATACTCCATCATATCGATTTCTCCACTGTAAGGCCACTCTAGGTTCTCGTTGCTCAACAACCATATGGCTGGCCAACAACCGAGAAAAGCAGGAAGCTTGGCTTTTACCTCAAACCTGCCATAAGTCCAAGCACTGATATAGTCGCCCGAGGTCTTGGCACGTGTTACCACACTCGATGAAGTGTAATGATAGATCTTGCCATTCTTGTCTTGTACTTCCTCCTTGCGAGCCTCAATGACCAGGTTGCCATTCATGCACCATGCATTCTTGGTGGTATAAAGTTGCTCCTCGTTGTTGCGATGTCCCAAGTCGTAAGTCCAGTAATTGGGGTCTGGCTCTCCATCCTGGTCAAACTCATCGTGGAAAACCAACTTGTAACCAGGATATTCCTTAGGCTTATTATCTGTTGACTGAGCTGAAACACTCGTTGCGGCCATCATGACCACACTCAAAAACATTAATTTCTTCATAAAACAGTTTATTAACTTAAGTCTAAAATTTAAATTGTTGTTATTCTTGCCGATGTTCTTTCGACTTTATTTAGAAAATTTGGAAACGGCTGATGCTCGAAGGCATCACATTATTATATATTTATTAAGTTAGAAACAAGAGACTTGCGTCTCATTTTTATTATTTAAGTGCAAATTTAAAGACTTTTCTGCGACTTAAAGTCATCAAATCAACAAAATAGGAAAAGAAATCACTAAAAAGTTGGTATTAAGGAGCAATATTCGACAAAATTGCTTATCTTTGCAAAAGCTTAGCAACACTTAGCAATTAGAAAACAACAAAATTCAACAGACAACAACATGAGATACATTTACATCATACTGTTATCACTCGTTAGTCTGGCGTCCAATGCTCAGACCTTTCCATACCGTTATCTCCCTCCTATCACCATTGCACCTACCGAAGAGGCTAGCTGTATGTTCTTCGATAAGGAAGGTATGATGTGGGTGGGAACCAATGCCGGAGTGAAATCTTACGACGGCTATCATGTGAGAACCTACAAGACGAATGCTTATCAGCCAGGCATCCTACCCAACAATACCATCCGGTCCATAGCCGAAGATCATCAGGATAATCTCTGGCTGGGTACACGCAATGGTCTGGTAAGAATGAACAAGCGCACGGGAGAGTTCAAGACTTTCTTCCTACCAGAAGAATCGCAGCGCATCATCTATACCCTCTTCGTGTCGAAAGATGGAACCTTATGGATTGGAACAGATGGCGGACTCTCCTACTTCAATTCCAAGACCGAGACATTCTATACCTATAATAATAAGAATGCAAGGCTCATTGACATAGATGGCAGCAAAAACAGAATTACCAACTATAGCGTGAAAGCCATCATAGAAGACAGAAACGGCGACCTGCTCATCGGCACCTGGTCGGCAGGGCTCTTGCGCTTCCGCCGCGGAGGCAACACCTTCTATCGCTATCCACGACTCAACGCCACCAATTCTGCCTATTCCCTCTTCCTCGACAAGCACGACCATCTCTGGGTAGGAACCTGGGGATACGGTGTTGTGCGTCTGGACAATCCTGGGAATGTGCGACAGCCGGAAATGCATCAATACCCGTATAGCACCAACCATTTTGATACCTTCTATAAGATAGTACACGACCCTGTAACGAAGACGCTCTGGGCATGTACACGAGAAGGTGTGTGCTATCTCGAAGAAGATATGCCTAAGGCAGAATGGAAAGGTTATACCTCCATCGGCAACAACCCTCTCAACTTCAACAACGACATCGCTACCGATGGCAAAGGCAACATCTGGCTCTGCACGCAGAACAACGGCATTCTGCAAGTCAACACCCAGCCTTCGCTGTTCAAGCTCTGGAATCTCGATACCAGTCATACGAATCTCACCATCAACTACGTATATTCCATACTCACTACCGATGGCGAGAATTTCTGGCTGGGATTGAATCCATACGGCATCGCCCTGCACAACCGCAAGACAGGCAAGACGCTCTTCAACCAGGAGATTCCGGGCTTTGCCGGCATCCCGTCAAGAGTCTTCACCACAAGTATCTCGGATATTGCCAGGAGAAGCAATGGAGAAATCTGGTTTGCCAACAACAACTATGGCATCATCGTCAAGCCTCTGGGTAAGCCAGCCTACCAGATCAAGCACGAAACCCATCCATCGGTAATCAGGGAAGATTTCGTCAACACCTTCTTCGAATCGGGAGACAAAACACTCTGGATAGGACAGCGCAATGGTCTGAGCATCGTTACCCCTGATAATCAGAGCCATCTGATCACGATGAAGGATGGTAAGAGAGACTTGACTTCATGCGATATCCGCCATATCTCGCAAGACAAGAAGGGAAATATCTGGCTTGCTACCGATAATGAAGGCATCATCCGCATATCGGGTAATGCCAGGAATCCAAAGTCCTTGAAATACAAGCAGTATAACCCAGACCATCACAACTTTGCCATTGATGATGCCACTGCCTGCCTCGAAGACTCGAGAGGAAGACTCTGGGCTATCTCAAAGAGTGGCGGACTCTTCCTATATAATAAGGTGGAAGACCGTTTTGAACCGAAGAACCACGAATATCATCTGCCGGGCGACCGTGTGTTCACCATCAAGGAAAATGAAAATGGCAATCTCTGGCTCACCACCGACTATGCCCTCGTGAACATCATCTGGGGTAATGACAGCGAAAAACCGAAGGACATCACCTACTTTACCAGCGAGGACGGCATAGGAAATGTTCTCTTCTCGCCAAATACGGCATGCAAGTATGGCAAGGAACTCTTCTTCGGAAGTCGAACCAGCTTCTTCTCGTTCATGCCGTACATGAAGGCTAAGCTAAAAGGTAATAGAAGACCGAAACTGGTGATAACAGACGTCATCATTGATGACCAGTCTTTCGCCCAACTCGACTCCATCGACAAGGAAGAGATTTCGAAAGAAATGCCTGCCTATACCCGCAAAATCACGATACCGGCAAGGGTGAAGAAATTCTCCGTAGAATTTTCTCTTCTTACCTACGGCAATACAGAGAAAAACGTATATGCCTACCAGCTGGAAGGTTATGACGAAGACTGGCAGTACTGCGCCAAAGGTGTCCATAAGGCAGTCTTCCAGAATCTTCCTTCCGGAACCTATCACCTGAGGGTAAAAGCTACAGACGGCTACGGCAAGTGGCAGGAACTGCCATACACCATCGCCATCCAGGTTTTGCCGCCATGGTATGCTTCCCGAATAGCCTTCATGTTCTATATCCTGATGCTCATTGGCGGCATCTTTGCTGCGGCACGCTGGTACAAGGAAAGGGTGAAGACCAAAAACAGCCTGCAAATGGGCGTTATCCTTACCAATATCACCCACGAGCTGCTCACCCCTCTTACCATCATCTCTGCCACCATCTACAAACTCAAGGCGATGGCACCACAGTATGAGGAAGACTATCTCGTGATGGACAGCAACATCAACCGCACCACCCGACTCCTGCGACAGATTCTGGAAGTAAGAAAGTCGCAGGCAGGACAGCTGCATCTGCTCGTGAGCCGCGGAAATCTGATTTCGTTCATAGAAGAAGCCTGCGAGAATATCCGTCCGATGGCTGAACACCAGCAGGTTACCCTATCCCTGGAGAAGCCGAAGGCAGAAGGCATGGCATGGTTTGATGCCGACAAGATGGATAAGATTATCTACAACCTGCTCTCCAACGCCATTAAATATAATAAGGTGGGAGGCAAGATTGATGTATCGCTCAGCCTCGGCAAGGAGCAGGCAGTCATCACCATCTCGGATAATGGCATCGGTATGTCGAAGGAGAAGATGAAGCATCTCTACACCCGATTCTTCGATGGCGACTACCGCAAGCAGAACATGCCGGGAACCGGTATCGGACTGTCGCTGACCCACGACCTGGTGAAACTGCATCATGGCGACATCCAATGTGAGAGTCAGGAAGGCGAAGGCACTACTTTCACCATTACCCTGCCTATCAGGAAGAGTGCGTATGCACCTGACGAGATAGACAACTCAGACAAGCCAAACGCTGTAAATCAGGAAGCTATCAGGCAGGCAAGTCTGGAAATGAAGCAGGTTTCCCAACCAGTTTCTGATGAAAAACCTAAACTGGCACCTGTCCGCCAGAGCATCTTTATCAGAAAGAACGTAAGCAAGATTCTGGTGGTTGAGGACAATGAGGAGTTGCTCGCCCTGATGCTGCAGGTTTTGAGCAAGAACTATCATGTGTTTACGGCAAAGAACGGAAAGCAGGCGATGAACATCATCCTGAAGGAGAAACTCGACCTCGTGGTGAGCGATGTGATGATGCCTATTATGGACGGTATCGAACTGACCAAGCAGCTGAAGGCAAACAAGAGTTTCTGGCAGTTGCCTATCATCCTGCTCAGCGCCAAGAACAAGGAAGAGGACAAAACCGAGGCTTATGCCGTAGGAGCAGACGCCTATATCACCAAGCCGTTCAAATTTGAGGAACTGGAGGTGCGCATCAATGCCCTGCTTGCCAACCGCAAGAAGATGATAAAAAAGATTCAGGCTGAGGTTTCGCTCCAGGCAAATGTCGAGAGCGAAGCACAGGCGCATCTCAGTAACCCGGACCAGGCTTTCATCAACAGCGCCACAGAGATGGTGAAGAAGCATCTGTCGGATGCTGAGTACGACCGCGAAGCATTTGCCAAGGATATGGCGATGGGCGAATCTACCCTATATAATAAGGTGAAAGCCACAACCGGACAAACGGTCATTGCCTTCATCACCAGCATCCGCCTGAAGGAGGCTCAGCGCATCATCCGGTCGAACCCTAACATTCTGGTCAGCGATGTGGCAATACAAGTGGGCTTCAACACCCCGAAGTATTTCTCTAAGTGCTTCAAGAAGGAGTTCGGCATCTTCCCGAAGGAGTATGCAGAGCAACTGAAAAAGAGATAAATACCCTACCAAACTGGCAAAAAAATAACACGGACAAATTGAATTTGTCCGGCTCTTTTGCCAGACCCCTTGTAACAGCCTAATAAATAGCTACTTACAAAGAGCCGGACAATTTGTCCGGACAAATTCAATTTGTCCGTGTTATTTTTTTTAGAGAAGCCTGCAAGAGGTTAAGCTCTTGCAGTATACAAAACGGTGAGTTACGCTATCAAAAACTATGAGTTACGCCCCACAAAACTATGAGTTAGTTTTTTTAACTTAACTCATGTTTCGCAAGTGGTTTAAGTACGGGCTAGGAGTTTCTGCCCTTTCAGAGCGTGTGGGGCAAAACTTGCGAAAGCTCAGTTATATATATATACTCATACAATCATAGAAAAGCATATAAATAATTAAAACTTTTTCAATATCCGCTAAAAGAAAATGACAAAAAAGTTTGGTGTTTCCAAAAAAATGCATTACCTTTGCCATCATAAAATAAACAACGAAACGACATAAAAATTATGATGACAATCGAAGAATACAGAGCAGCCATCTTGCAGGCTTTGCTCGATACTAAGAACGAGGACGGCACTCCAGCCATTACTCCAAGGGAAGCACAGGAAGCACTCAACGGATTTACCGACGACGAGTTGCAAGACGGACTCCTATGGAATTCGCCCGAAGACGTGGCGTCAATTATCCTTGAGGGATAAATCACGGAAGTTATATTCAGCTACCAACAGATAAGAATAGGAGCCAAGACTCTTTTTGCGGGGTCTTTGCTCCTATTCCCATTTATACTTTCTGTTCTTTCTTCCCTTTAAAGACAGTCTTCAACAGCCCCGCAATACTTCATTTCTGTTGCAAAAGCAATAAAAAACTAAAGAATGCGACAAAAAACAAAAGAATGTGCAATTTTTCTTTCACAATTCAATTATTATTTGTAAATTTGCAGCCGCATAAACGGAAAGGGAACTTGCAAATCCCTCTTCAATCAGTTTAAAAAGATAATTTTACCGGTAAAAAAGATATATTAAATAATGAAGATAGAAAACGAAATCATCAGCTCGGTCATCGCTGCGGTGAAGGAGCTTTATGGTCAGGACGTACCTGAGAAGATGGTAGCCCTGCAGAAGACCAAGAGTAATTTCGAAGGTAACCTTACCCTCGTCGTATTCCCATTCCTCAAAATGTCGAAGAAAAAGCCTGAGGATACAGCACAGGAAATCGGCGAATACCTGAAGAAAAACTGCGCTAACATTATCGCAGACTTCAACGTGGTTAAGGGTTTCCTCAACCTTTCTATCGCTCCTGCCGCTTGGGTAGGACTCTTGAATACCATCAACGCTGACCCTAAGTTTGGTGAGAAGCCAGTTACTGAGAAAAGTCCGCTCGTCATGATCGAGTACTCTTCTCCTAACACCAACAAGCCTCTCCACCTCGGTCACGTTCGCAACAACCTCCTCGGCTGGTCATTGGCTCAGATTATGGAGGCTAACGGCAACAAGGTAATCAAGACAAACATCGTTAACGACCGTGGTATCCACATCTGTAAGTCTATGCTCGCCTGGCTCAAGTGGGGCAATGGCGAAACTCCTGAAACTTCCGGCAAGAAGGGCGACCACCTCATCGGCGACTACTATGTAGCCTTCGACAAGCACTATCGTGAGGAAATCGCAGAGCTCAAGGCTCAGTATATGAAGGATGGCATGGACGAAGAAGCTGCCACAGAGAAAGCTAAGGTAGAGGCTCCGCTGATTAAGGAGGCTCACGAGATGCTCGTAAAGTGGGAGAACAACGACCCTGAGGTACGTGCTCTCTGGCAGAAGATGAACAACTGGGTTTACGCTGGCTTCGATGAGACTTACAAGATGATGGGTGTAAGTTTCGACAAGATATATTATGAGTCAAACACTTACCTCGAAGGTAAGAAGAAGGTAGAAGAAGGATTGGAGAAGGGTCTCTTCTTCCGCAAGGATGATAACTCTGTTTGGGCTGACCTCACCAACGAGGGTCTCGACCAGAAACTCCTGCTCCGTTCAGACGGCACCTCTGTTTATATGACTCAGGACATCGGTACTGCCGACCTCCGTTTCAAGGACTTCCCTATCGACAAGATGATCTACGTAGTAGGTAACGAGCAGAACTACCACTTCCAGGTGCTCTCTATCCTGCTCGACCGTCTCGGTTTCAAGTGGGGTAAGGACTTGGTTCACTTCTCTTACGGTATGGTAGAGTTGCCTAACGGAAAGATGAAGAGCCGCGAGGGAACCGTAGTAGATGCAGATGACCTGATGGCAGAGATGATTAAGGATGCTCGCCAGACAAGCGATGAGCTTGGCAAGTTCAAGGACATGAGCGAGGAAGAGCGCCAGGAGATTTCACGCATCGTGGGTCTCGGAGCGTTGAAGTACTTCATCCTCAAGGTAGATGCCCGCAAGAACATGCTCTTCAACCCAGAAGAGAGTATCGACTTCAATGGTAATACAGGTCCTTTCATCCAGTATACCTACGCTCGTATCCGCAGCATCATGCGCAAGGCAGCAGCCGAGGGCATCGAGATTCCTGCAGAGTTGGGTGCAGATGCTCCTATCAACGAGAAGGAGATCGACCTCATCCAGAAGATGAACGACTTTGCAACAGCCGTAGCCGATGCTGGCAACAACTACAACCCTGGTGGTATCGCTAACTACTGCTATGAGTTGACCAAGGAGTTCAACCAGTTCTATCACGACTACAGCATTCTGAATGCTGAGAGCGAGGCAGAGAAGATTACCCGTCTGGTTCTTGCAGCCAACGTGGCTAAGATTCTGAAGAATGGTATGTCTCTGCTCGGCATCGAGGTTCCAGAAAGAATGTAATATATACATAAGATATAATAACCTACAATTTAAAAATAAAAAAAATATTGACTATTTGACATAATGAGCATGGCCCTGGAGCTCGACTCCAAGGCGCATGCTCATTTCAGTTTTAGCCAATCCTTTTTGTTTTCCAACCCCAAAAAGAAAAAAGATGAATAAAATGCCCGTAAATCCTCCTTCATGGAGAAACGATACCGTTTTGCCTCTACCCAACGAAGTAGTAGCCAACGCCTGGGCTGTGGATGCCGCCTGTTCCGGCAATCCCGGTCCGATGGAATACCAATGCATCGACCTTCAGACCGGTGCCCAGGTTTTCCATTATGGTCCTATCCACGGCACCAACAACATCGGCGAGTTTCTCGCCATCGTCCACGCCCTCGCCCTGATGCAGCAGAAGGGCATTACCGACAAGATAATTTATAGCGACAGCGTGAATGCCCAGCTATGGGTAAGCAAGAAACAATGCAAGACCAAACTGGAGCGCACTCCTCAGACCGAACAGCTCTATCAGGTCATCGCCCGAGCCGAGAACTGGCTCCGCACCCACCCCATCAACATACCTATTATAAAATGGGAAACGAAGAAATGGGGCGAGATTCCAGCCGATTTCGGAAGAAAGGGATAAGTTTTTTCAGCCTTAGCGCTTCGGATTCTTTTCGTAATTTTACAGTAGTATTAATCTTGTTTTTTAAAAGAAATAATATGAGATTTTATACAGAAGAAGATATATTAGATAAGCATATAGGCAAGATAGGAAGTCCTCATCGTGATCAATTTGAGAATGAAATCAACAGATTCTTAACCAAAGAGACCACCAAACTCCCAGATTGTTCTTGCTGATTCAGTAAGCATCACCTTTAGATAGACTGTTTAAGAAATAAACGAAGCCATCATCAAAATACTCTTCACTCTTCACCTTTCGGCCGGAAACCCCTGTGTTTATCGGCATTCCGAGGGGTGAAGAGTTGTTTTTATCTCTTCACCCACTCTTCACCACTCTTCACCTTCAGGAACGGAAACAGATGCGAAAGACAGATAGGAGGATTGCAAATCTGCCAGAACTGAAGGGTGAAGAGTGGTGAAGAGTAGGTGAAGAGTGCCCGAATACTCTTCACCCCTCGGAATGCCGATAAACACAGGGGATTCGGGGTTTTTGGTGAAGAGTGAAGAGTATTTGGCAGGATGCCTATACGAAAATAAAATAAAGGAGGTTTCGATAACTGTTCCAGTAAAACAGCCGACTAGCGACAAATGCGCTAGTCGGCTGTTTGCGTTTTTCCAGTTGGCTATTTATATTTTGCCAGTTGGCTATTTCCGGTTCTCGCATCAATCATCGCAAATACTTGCATCAATCATCGCAAGTACTTGCATCTATCATCGTAAGTACCTGCATCGACCATCGTAAGTACCTGCATCGACCATCGTAAGTACCTGCATCGACCATCGTAAGCACTTGCATTAATACACGCTATTTTGCTCGAAATGGGGTAAAAACACCATTTCGAGCAGAATTTACTTGGCATTTACAAACCGATACTTCACTTTCGCCATCGGATAATTATCATTCAGACGCAAGATGATGCGATAAACGTTATCCTTCCATTGCGTCTTCATGATGCCATCCGTCATCTGCACCTTTTCTACTGATGCAGAGAGATACTGCGCATCATATTCCAGACGAACCAAACCGCCCTGAAGGAGGATTCTGCCTGCCTTCTGAACCACAGGCTTGCCATACGACATCAGGATAATCTGGTTATCGAAAACCTGACCGTTCAGTCGGTCCTTCTCTATCTGCAGGGAATCGAGCTTGTACTGCTCGGTTACTTCTACCCAGTTATATTCCCGGTCCAGGGCGATGGTACGCTGCCATTTTTCCACATGCGCTCCTTCGGTATAAGCCTTTTCGAGATTCAACGATAGGGAAGAAACACCATCTGCAAAGACATGATTCACTTTCTCGGCACGATACTTCCTGCCATCCTTCTGCTCCAGACCATTGATGATAGGAACATTGTGATAAGCCGAACGGCAGTTCATCAGCTCGAAGCGCTGGTTGCTAAACGACTTCGAAGTATAAGTATCACGACCCAGGTCGATGACCACCGGCTGATTGTTGTGATAAACGATGAAGTTTCCGATATCATTGTGGTTATGGCTTTCGGCATTGTTTCCGCCTTTCGCCGCCACAAACCAGTTCTTGTTGCTCGCCACCATAATCTGGGAATTTAACAGATAGGCATCTTCCGTCTTAGGCTCTACAGCCGCTGTTGCCTGATACTTCGGCAACATGGAGAGGAGCATCAGTTCCCTGCCCAGCTTCGGATAGTTGCCCGATTTCAGGAAGAGCGTAGAAGGCTTGAGGGAATACTGATATTTCTTGCCCACATAAGCCGCCAACTGCATCATCTGCTCATTCTGTAAAAACTCACCGTATGGGAAGAGGATGTTGATATTCGGAACATTCTGAGCCTGGGCATCCGAGAAATTCACGAAGGTAAGGTCGTTGATATACATCGTAGTGATGAATCTGCCCATATTCTCCACCTTCTTCTTCTGAGCTTCATTCAATGTCAGAACCGCCTGCTTAGGAGCAAACTGCATGAAATAGAGCGACTCGAAGAACGAGGCTCCGGCACAATCCCAATAGCTGACACCTTCCTCGCAACCACCATCATCGGGATAACCCTTCATAAAGGTTCGCAGACATTGCTGCACTCCCTTGAAGGCAGCATCCCGCAGCTTGGCATCGGGTTCGCAGATCAATACGGTCTGCAACCAGTTGGCTGTAATCCAGGTATTCCAGTTGTTGGCATTGTTCTTCCAGCCCTGCGGCTGATTCAATACCGGCTTTAGGAATCGGCGATCTATCTCGCTTCTCACCTGATCACAGAGTCCCTTTTCCTTCCTGTTGATTTCATCTTCCAGCATATAGAGGGTCCATGCAAGCATGCCTGCCGTCTCAGCATTGAAGAGATCTACAGGCTGGATATCCTTTTCAGGATGGTCTTTCGGATAATGCGCCGGTATTCCCCACCAGGGTTCCTTCTCTATAAAATAATGTAGACCCTTGCGGATGGAAGGCAGGAACCGTCCCCTGCCCTGCATGATTTCCGCCATCACCAGACAGACAAACTGTTTTCTGATACCGAAGCTAGCCTCCTCATATCGGGTGCGGTTACCATTGGTTCGGAACTCGGCAAACATCGAGTTAGGAATGGCATTCCAAGGTTTCTTCTGATAGAGATTGCCCAACCGGATATAGTCGTTGCGCATCGCCAAAGGCACCTGCTTCTGCCAATACTTATCGCCAGCCTTCGGGAAAGGCACAAAAAAAACTTGGGCTTTCATCAACATGGATGAAAGCACCAAGTCTAATATCATTATCAATTTCTTAGTCATATCGTTTACTTTTTGCGTACAAAGTTACGAAATTATAACAAGACCGAAGTCTAGAAAAAGATAATTCTAGAGAAAAAATCGCTGTAAAGCGGTATTTTAAGAGAGAGAGTTTCACAATTTCCTCTGTTTATCCACCTAGAACAGATTACTTCCTCAAAGAATTGGCTGTCAGTTCCAGAAGGCTCTGCAGATAATCATAGTCAGTATCCTTCATCATCTTGACAAGAGCTACAGTACATCTTCGTACAACAAATGAATCAATGCCTTTCAAAAAACATAATTGTATCTTTAAACCAAAACAAAGAAGCAGCCTTTCTTAAAATAGCAGAAGTTGATAAATTATAATGATATCCATACTTCCTCATTCGTTCTATGACATACTCATTTGTGTGGCAGTTGACGTGCCCCCATCCTTTTTGATTAGGAATAGCCCAACTTAACAATATATATTTCTTAGAATTATTCACTAAATTCTGTATAAATACATCTTCATATATTTGCGGAATATGTTCACCTACTTCCAAACAAAGTATAAGTTCAAAAGGTTCTTTTACACTTATAGGAAGCGTAAAATCAGCATATTGACAATAGAAGCCATCATTAAAAAGTAACGAAGACATCTCTTTTACATGAGGATTTCCATCATAACCATTCACTTTATAACCTTGTTTATATAGAAGATAAGTATACCATCCTGGGCCACATCCAAAATCTGCCACATCTCTAACTTTTAATAAAGATAATAAACTTAATAGCTCCCTTGCTAAACTCTTGTCGAAAAAATGTCCTACTATTGATTTTGTTCGCCAAGCACCATTTTGAGTATCAATGTTGGCACGCTCATCACAAAGTAGGTATTTTTTTATGTTATCTTTGACTTGTACAGATTCAATTCCATCTATTTTTCTACAGAAAATAGCATCGCTCGTAATAATACCAAACCAATTTGATTGATCAAGAACATTAGGATGACCATCCTTCGTTCCTCTCCAATCAATATATCTTAAGTTGTCATCTATTACATTTTTGGCAATAGAAGAATTCATCACAATTGTTGCAAAGAAACTTTCTTCTGGAGCAAAAGTATACTTAAGTCTACGATAAAAACTTTTATTCTTTTGTGACACTATATATTCAGCACACTGCTTCGTAATGGAAAACCAGTTGGAACCTCCATAAATATGCTCATATTGATCTGGGATTCTTCTTTTGAACCCTATTATTTTCTGTAAATAAATGATAAAATCAGAAAGTTTATTACCCCATGGGAAATAAGTTACAAAGTTCAATCTGAAATATTGAAACCTTTCATAAGTTCCACGTTCCCATTCCTCATAAGGCAATTGTTCTGTTCGAATAAACTCTTTTCCCTCATACCGTTCGAAGAAATGGAGAATTTCCGTCATGTTCTTAATCGGATAGTCTTGTCCGCTTATCATATGAAGGTAAGTTATTTCTGGGTCAGCAATTGCTTTCTCCATTAAAAACAATTCTGCTTTCAACAAAGAAAATGTTCCCCAAGTTACTTTATATTTTCTATACACACCTTTAACAATAGGGCATAAGTCAAGCCAAGACAATTCTTTTTGAGTCAACAATGCCTTTCTATCTACATGAACGTAGATATGAAAAGAATCATTAAAAGAAAGAATCAGCTCCTTTAATTGCTTGAAATTCTTATGCCAAATTATCAATACTCCATGCTTCATGTCATTGCACTTTTATAGAATTAATGATTTCGTCTTTTGAACTATATCTTGTTTGCTCCAACAAATAAAGCCCATATCTTTTCTGCTCATCAGAACGATATTTTCCATTGATGTCTCTTGGATGAGAAAGATGAAACAAAGGACCTTGCGAACGATAAACTTCATATCCAAGGACTTCTAATCTTTCTTTTCTTTCAACATCTTCTGGAGCCCAACCATAAAAGTTTTCATTTTCCATACCTGCCTTTATATAAACATCTCTGTTTATAAAGACAGCACCTCCATTTGCCAAATGACCATAAGGAAGTAGCATCCGTGGTACACTTTTTTGCAAAATTCTTATATCACTTTGAGCAATATACAATTCTCTAATAATAGAGGTCGTTTCAAAAAAACGCCCATCATAAGGAAATGCTATTTTATAATTAGACTGTAAAGCTTCATATGCTTTTACTATTTGAGGAAAGTCTAGAATAATGTCAGAGTCCCAAATTCCTATATATTTGGTAGCAGTTTTGCGAATAAGACTATTAATATAATGAGTTCTATAAAATATCGGGTCTCTATCTTCCACAAAAAAATAGTTAATGTCCTTAGGCAAAAGTCTTTCCAGCAATCCATTGTTATAAGGCGCAGCTTCCAACACATAAATATTTGTTTCAAAATTTCGAAGAATGCACTCTATGGACTTTAGTAAATTCTCTAAACGAACGACAGAATCAATTCTTACAGGAATAAGAAAAGACATTTCCAACAAGTTAATCTTTTGTTCCATACTCAACAATATTAATATAAAGTAAATATAATCCAAGTATACCATCAAGTCCTTTGGGAACTTCGGCTACCTTAGTTTTGTTCTTATAATAAGAAGAACTCTTTATCTTTTTAAGAATCAAGTCGTAAGGTATCTCAATTTCAATACCATTTTTGATATAATACTTTAACGCGAAATATAATCTGATTAATCCTAATTGCCCAAACAATTGATTATCTTTAATTTCACTTACTATTATTGCGTTAATAGAAAATGACCTCTTAAGCCATTGCATATATGTCTCCCACTCATTCCCCAAAGAGAATTCCTTACTTACCAGACAAAGTGTATAATATAAGTATGCCCTATTCTGCTGAAGATAGGGAATTCTTGTTATAATACCCATTCTAATCTCATTGATTATTCGTTCCAAATAATAGGTATATACTCCTAGTTTGTGTAATTTGAACAAAACATACAAAAAAGTAACCAAGTCGTAATGAGCATCAGCAAGTAATGGTTCATCAGCCAATATTGTATTAACCCTTTGATGTATATAGGCTATAATTTTAATAGACCATAATTTTAGAAATTGCTTATAAGGCTCTTCTATAGTCTCTAACTCTAATCTTTCAGTTAAAAATACCAACACATCTAATAGATTATGCAATTCTATCACTTCAGAATTGGTATCTATTCCCAAATTAGTAGTCTTATACAAATACGCTTCTATAGTTTCAAAGAACGACTGTCCTTTTCCTGTTAAAAAGCCTTTTTTATTAAGCCACATAACAAATAAACCAATTCCAGTTATACCATTTTCAATATCAACGGTTGGAAGTTGCTTTATACTATTTGTAACTCTCAAAAGCATTTTTTCAGCAAGGGTTTCGTAGTTTTCATCTTTAGCTTTTTGAGATAACCAAAAATAAAAAGCACAATACCCAGATTGTCCATGTTGCAAATATACATTATGCATATTTACATCAGAAACTATTTGTCCTAAAAGAACCTGTGTAAAATCATCCTTAATCATAGTTATATTTTATATCATTGTCTCGTTGTATTGTTTTATCTGTTTCCTTAACTCGTGCTTTCAGCTTTCCTAATCTCAATATGGCAGAAAACATAAATGATGCTTTATAGTACTTGTCATACGATTTTACATTATAATTGTTTGTTGCCTTTTCTGTTTCATTTATCTTATGAATATTAAAGAAATTATCGGCAGAAAATACTAACCTCAGCTTATTAGTAAAAAAGTATTTTGAAAGAGAAACACTATAAAAATATTTGGCATATCCTCTTCCTTGTAACAAAATACTTCTTGAAAGGTAACTGCCTTCTATGTCAAGGTAACAGGCCTTAGGCAATTCGTATTCCATAATACCTTTTACAAAATAAATCCAGCCATGCTGCTTACAATCAATTTTTGGTGCAGAGTAATCCACATAGCTTATTGATTGCATAAGCCGTGCATATACATTTCGAGAAAGTCTTCCTGACAAAGAGTTGTATAACATCAAATCATTTTTCTTACCAATATTGCCTGTTGTATTATGCAATATACTCTTATCGGTATATTGGTAGTTTAATATCAAGCGATCAGTTGTCGCATAAGTTAACGAGGTAATGAGCGTATACCTCTTAATTCTCTGGTTAATTGTAAAATCTATTGTATGGGTATTCTCTGGCTTTAAATCTGTATTGCCGTACGTCAACTGCAATGGAGTTGTATAATCAACATAAGGATCCAAGACCGAGATGTTTGGACGTGAAACATTCATGTCATATGACAATTCCATAGACATGTTATTAGAGCATTGATATGCAAAGCTTAATGAAGGGAGCAGATTACTAAAATGCTTTCTGAGATTGTGATTGCTGTCAGAATGCAACAATTTATCTTTTTGATACTCATAGCGCAAGCCCAAGTCCAGCTTTAATTTTCTTGAAGAAATCGCATAAGAGCCATAAAGATTTGCGACTTGTTGGGTATGATTATAGGCAGAATCATCATTTCCAAGAAATTCCTGTTTGTTGGCTAATGACGATTTTAGCAAACTCCTCTCATTAGACTGAGGACGCAACACCAATTTTCCACCTAAAGTAATTCTTTGAGCCTTATTTATGTTATGCCAAAAACTTGTTTCAAATGTATGGACTGGAATATTGGATTTTTCTTTTTCCACATAATTATAGAAAGCATTAAAGGACATATTTCCCAAACCAAGTGTATCTATTTTCTCATATATAGAGGATGTAGTTTGGGTATATGGTCTATTGTAAAAGTTATAGCCTAAATAAAATTTTCCATTCAATACGTAGCTTTTGACAAAACTATGCTCAAAACTTATGGTCGCATCATACTCTGTATTTTTAAACAATCTATGATTCTTTTTCACATAAGAATAGCTAAGCGCACCATTTTCCTGATACGTAACGGTCTCCTCACGAGAATTCTCATGTGGATTACTGAAATTGCTCAATATAACTCTGCCATAGAGATTTATCAACGTTGTATTATTGGCTTCATAACTGGAAGAAAACTCTATACTATGAGCATTGGATTTATATCCGTCAAAATGAATATACTTGTCTGTTTGATAAAAAAGAGTACTCTGCTCTCTTATTTCTTTAGACTCATTTGTTCGTGAATGATCATAATCCCAAATGTTTTGGTAATTCAAACTTACAGTAAAGTTTTTATTTTTCGTTAACCCAAATATAGAATTAGACATACTTTCATCCGACACTCTTGTATAAATGGTTCCGAGCAAGCCTTCTAGATGTCCTTTTGTTACAATATTTACAACTATGGTGTTTGAACCATATTGCAAACCTGGCTGAGTATTAACTTCAATTCTTTTCAGATTTGAAGCTTTCAAGGCTTGGAATATAGTCATGACATCCCCTTTAAGGAGAGGGTCTCTCATACCATTCAACTCATATACTATGCTTTTTCCATTCTCTGCACTGATTCCGTTATTGGCAGAAACTATCAATAATGGAACTTTATGCATTACATCTAAAGTACTTTTATTTTGTGCCGAAGAATCATTGCTCACTTCATAAGTAAACATACCAGGAGATAGCTTAATCAATGGACGCATAGCCACTACCTCGACTTTTTCGAGATTAACATGAGTCGGCTCCAAAGCAATTGTGTCTTTTAAGGCTAAAAGACTGATGGAACGACTAACATACCCCACACAGCTCAAATGCAGGGAATTGCTATTTTTCTTATAATTTCCTTTAATTACACTCATTCCGTGAATGTCCGTTATGCCTGTTGCTGTTACATTTTGTAATGAATCTAAAAACAACAGACTCACTGACGGAATAGGAGAACCGTCCTTGGAATCTATGACACAAGGATAAGTACTTTGAGCTTCTACATAGACAACAGAGAAGACAAGACTAAGTATTATGAGAAATATTCTATTCATTACTCTAAGTAAAATTTATTATATGGGATTGGAGCTTTCGGGCATCTTGGGTCAGGAAAGTCCCATTTATCCATACCATACGCCATTAATATTGTTTTCCAACATACGCCCTTGCCTTGTCTACAAGAATTTCTTTCTTTACAAGTATAACATTGACTTTCTGATTTTCCTTTTTGAGAAAAATTATAAAGCTCCATAGCCCTATCTGAATTCCAAATATCTCGCAATGACGCATCATTGATATTTCCCAACACAAACTGGGGAAGACTATACAATTCCTCACAAATAGTAATATCTCCCGTTGGCAACAACACTACATTGCGAACATTTCCTGTACATAAAGCTCTATCACAAAAATGCTGCTTGCGAAATAAAGCATCATACATATATGAAGCATCATATCCTGAAATATTGATATTCAACTTCGGATAATTATGCTTTATGCTATTTATAAATGCCTCAAGAACTTTGAAGTCTTTTTCTTTTACTGATAATTCTTGAAAATTATTTTTGTATAACGAATAACCACAAGGATTTACTCTTATTTCTCTTATATTGTCATATTGAGCTATAAAATCAAATAATTCCTGTAGGTTATCACATGAACAGTTGTATCTTGTAATAACTACATTAATATTTGTCCTCATCTTTGCTTCCTGCAAATTTGATAGAGTTTCTTTCATTCGCTCCAGATAATTCATATCCACATGAAGCATTGCATGCAAAGTCTCTTTGTTGACAGAGTCTAAAGAAATTTGCATTCGTTGTATACCTATGCTTTTCAATCTGTTTATTACTTTCTTGCCGATAGGCATTTTTGTGGATATGAGTGGAGAATAGTGGCATTCAATAAGTTTTTTTAAAATATCAAAGATTCCTGGATGTAAAAGAACTTCTCCTCCATTAATGTCCATCTCAAGCACACCATTGTCATAACATTCTTGAATGAAATCTAAGACTTTTTGGGTAGGCATACAATTATTACCAAATGCTTTACGATTAGCATAACAATAGCAGCAATCCGTATAACATTTCATAATAAGTTCCATATTGACATAGACAGGATAATCTAAACGAATTTGTTTGTAATTAGGAGTACCTATATATCTAAAATCGTTTACACAATAATTCTGCTGCCTATTGACATTCTGCGCCTTTTTAACTAATATTTCTCTTGGGAAAAGCACGCAATGCCCATGCTTATCCCTTAGAGTAACCATTTCCTTATTCTCTACAAATGGTAATATGATTTTGCGCATTTTCTCAAAAGGAATATTGAAGAAGTGAGCACAACTAGCTATTTCATTCTCCAAAGGGCTTTCTCCTCCGAAAAATGAAAGCATCATAGCTTGAAAGGGATGGATAAAAGTAAACCAATCTTCCCCTCCATAGCTTAACTCTCGCTTAGAGTAAAGTATTACCCTATTCCCATCTTGCCTTAATAAGTAATCAGGGTTTAACTGATATGAATCCATTGTAATCAGCAGTCCTTTGGCTTTCTTTACTTATTTGATTCCTTGCAACCTCTTATGCAACCTTCACTACAACTACTACCTTTTTTCTGGGTGTCTTTGCATCCATCTCTACAACTTTCTTTGCAAGAACCACTTCCACCTGCACATGAAATGTCAGGTATGCCATAATTGTCATACTCTGTTACACCACCAAGGATATCTTCAATATCCTCTTGTGAAAAGTTCTCTTTTCCCAAATTCAAATTGTCTAATTTTTCTAATTCCATAACAATAATTTAATTAAAATCTAATACGTTGCAAATATACTTAACAAATAATCATAGTAATACTTTTCTTTATTATATTTAATATTTTTTAAATTCCAGTCTTGACATTTTAACTCATATTAAACCGGAAAGGCGTATTTGTAATGATTCTGTCTTTTAAAAAAACATGTGTTCAAAAGAAAGCTAACAGGTAGCCCGCCCTTAAACACATGCAAAATATCACTTTTAAGCGGTATTTTAAGAGAGAGAGTTTCACATTTTCCTCAGTTTATCCACCCAGAGCAGACTACTTCCTCAAAGAATTGGAAGTCAGTTCCAGAAGGCTCTGCAGATAATCATCGTCTGTATCCTTCTTCATCTTATTCAGCGAATTGGCGAGGAAATTCTTCTCGTCGGCATTCAGCAACTTGCCATACCCCTTACAGAGCTTAACAATCTTGTTGGCTACACCCGTCTGGAGGGTACGTCGAGTTACCTGATTTCCCAAATAAGGATATTGGTCTCTGGCATTCTTAAAGGCAGCACGGAGCGTGTTGAGTTGCATTATAAACTCTGCCGCATCCTTTGGAGGAGTCATATCCAAGCCATAACTGCGAACCAGATTTTTGTTATACCTGATGTTGCCTAGAGAAACAAGAGAATCCAAACCTTGAACAGCATTCATCTTATAAGATAATGGCTTCTTATAGGTTTGCGGATCCTTGGAGTAGAACTTATATACACTGCCCTTTACCGAACGATCCATTCCCTGATACCATACCAAGGCATAAACATATCGCATGGTAGAATCCTTGCTGTCGCGGAAATACTGCAGGTTATAGTTGCGGTCTTTGTGAGTACCAAACTCGTAAGTCATGGAATTATCCTTGCCATACCCCACCCGATTCGTTTCAAGACTGAGAGAGCCCGCTTTCTTGGTAAAACTAATATAAGCGAGGCGACTATTGCTCAATAAAGCCTTTTGAAAGGTATCAACCATTTTCTGCTTTCTCTCAGGAATAGCGAACTCAAATCCCTTCATCATACCAATATTATAGGTATTCATAGAGGAAGAAGTAACAAAGTCGCCTTTCAACAAATCCTGTGCGAATACATCAAAAGCCTGGTCGATAGCCGGTATAGGCTCCTGAGCATGGCAAGCCGAAGAGAGCATCATCAGGCAAGCCACAAATGCTAATTTAAAAGTTGTTTTCATATTCTTCTTCTTTTTAATTGTTTCTTGTTAATAAACCTCTTGGTCACCACTCACATAGTCCTCATCATGCACATTCTCCTCGCTTTCGAACGAGGCACTGGCTACTTCGGCATTGAGCGACTGGGGCTGAAGAGCATTGATGAGATAGAGTTTGAAGAACATTTCGTTCTGCTGTGCCTCCATCTCACAGAGATGCTCATCGGCAAGCTTTTCCGGCTCTGCCAACAAAGAATCGGTAGCAATATTCTGAGCTATCCAAAGCTTTGGAGAAGCAGGAGCAAACAGATGCTGACGATATTGCCTCTGCTTGTGCTTCCTTGTCTTGGGAGATACGGAATCACCCGACTTTTTTATCTTTTCAGGCATGGAAAGATTGGCATCTGTCGATTTCTCCTCGTGGACAACAGCAGAATCAACATCCTCCGGAGGCGTTCTTCCTTCGAATTGAGCCATCTTCGAATCATCCCGATGCCCTGTCTGTCGCCCTACCCAAGGAATAGCAAACCCTATCAGCAAGGCGATGGATGCAGCCAAACTAAGCGGCAACCATAGGCGGCGCATTCGTGCCTTAGCCTTTGGATGAGCATTTTCTACATGCTCCTCCGCCTCATGGTCAAGAGGCATACCCTCGTCGAAATATCCAAACATCATCTGGTATTCCTTCAGGTCATCGCTCACATCGGGATGCTTACGAAACCACTCCCCTATCAGAGCCTCCTCTTCCAGAGAAGTCTCACCAACCATAAATCGGTCGAGCAACAGTCGTATGTCCTTTTCTTTTTCGTTCATATCCAGTTCCCTCCTTTATTGATTATACCTATTTTATATATAAGGGCTATCGACATCTTTTTCTGATTTCCTGCAACATCTGCTTTCTTGCCCTCGAAAGCAAGACAGATACAGATTCAGGGGTGATGCCCACGATTTGCGCTATTTCCTCAAAGCTTTTCTTCTCTACCTGTCGCAGATAAAGCACCTGATATTGGTTGGAGGGCAGAGCCTTGAGGCGTTTTTGCAGCCACAGCTCGTTCTCCGAGTTTTCCACTTCCACATCGGGCGGCGCATAGTGGCTAGGCGACTTATCGAAAGGCTGGGCATCTATCGAAATCATCTTCCGCTTGCGAAAGAAATCGATGCAAAGATGCTTGGCGATGCAACCCATCGAACCTTTGGCATGAGCAGCAGACTGAATATCATCCTTGATGGCCCAGAGCTTGAGCATCGCATCCTGTGCGATATCCTCAGCCTCATCACAGCCAACGCCATAACCCTGACTGATCTGCAAGGCTATCTGCCGCAACTGCGGAACGATATGGATGAATTCATTCTCTGTCATTTGCTCTCTTTTGTTTTATTTGTTCAAAACTACAACATAAACGGAAAAAAAGTGTTTTTCTTAATGGGATTAACCTATATTAACAAGAAAGCCTGGCAAACGCCGTTTGCCAGGCTTTCTTGATTAAAAAAACTATTTATTACTTATCCATAAACGACAAGCCCTGATAGAACCAGACATTCATCTGGTTGGCACCACGATGATTCCAGGCATAGTAAGGAATCAAGGTGAGAGGGGTGCAATCTACAGCGACCACATCCTCCTTCTTCTGGTAGATAATATGGGCAGGAGAGGTAACGATAGCCTTTACGGTGAAGGCTGGGGCTCCCTTGGTCTCCGTGTTCTGAATGCTGTAGTTGTCAACGAGAGTGAAGCTTGGCTTCTCTGGCATGACGGCACGGAGCACTGGCTCGTTCTGATTATCCACAGCCTCAGCACAATATACCAATGGACCACGCTCTACAGCAACCTTGCCCTTGTCATCAGCTACCTTAGCGTTAGCAACCACTGTACGTACAGGCATATCGAAGTGGATGCGGATGACATCGCCCTTCTTGATATTCTTGACAGGGAGATAACCCTTGTTGGCATCGAGATCAGCCTCTACAGCCTTGCCATTTACGGTTACTGTGTAAGCAGGCTTCTCTGCATCGCTATACTTGTAAAGGTCGCTAGGTACTACCTGGTTGCGAACCCATCCAGGAATACGGACCAGGAGGTTGGCATTCTTCCCACCGCTCTTCTTCACAGCAATCTTGATATCGCCGTTCCAAGGATACTCGGTAGTCTCCTCCAGAACCACATCCTTGCCATTCACCTTGATGGTAGATGTATTACCGGCAAAGAGGTTTACATAGATGTTGTTATCCTTCACGCCATAGAGATAACCCGGCACAGAAGGGATGAAGCGGCTCAGGTTACTCGGGCAGCAGGCACATCCGAACCAAGGCTGGCGGGTCTTGGTATTATCAGCATTGAAGGCATACTTGCCATCGCTTGACAATGGGTTAGGATAGAAGAATCTGCCGCCATCCATGCTCATACCCGAGATGACACCATTATATAAGGTACGCTCCATGCAGTCGATATACTTGCTCTCGCCGTGAAGCAGGAACATGCGCTCGAAGAGGTAACCCATAGAGATGGCTGCACAGGTTTCATTATAGGCAGTCATGTTTGGCAACTCATAGTTCTCGCCGAAAGCTTCACCTGCATGACGGGCACCTACACCACCTGTAAGATAGTACTTCTTGCCAACGATGTTTTCGAAAATACGGTCGATCACCTTCATATAGGCAGAATCCTTGGTCAGGGCAGCCACATCGGCAATACCGGCATACATATAGCCGGCACGAACAGCATGACCTACCGCCTCTTTCTGCTCCAGGATAGGAGCCTGGCTCTGAGAATATGGGTTGCGGATATGGGTCTTGCCACGATAGTCGAGCAGATACTTAGCCTCATCCAGATACTTCTTCTCACCGGTCAAGGTATAGAGACGAGCCAAAGCCATCTCTGCAATCTGATGACCAGGAACGATGGTAGCCTGTCCAGGCTTAGGACCGACTTCCCTTACCACGCAATCAGCATAACGTTTGGCGATATTCAGGAACTTGGTGCTTCCGGTAGCCTGATAGTGAGCGCAGGCTGCATCTACCATGTGACCGAGGTTGTAAAGCTCGTGGCTCGCCTCCTCGTCCTTGACCCAACGCTTATTTCCCGACCACTGGTGTGGATGCTTCGGGTTGATGGTACGGGCGGTATAGAGATAGCCATCTGGCTCCTGTGCCGCAGCTACCACATCGAGCACGCTGTCGATGTAAGCCTTCAACTTCTTGTTCGGATAAGTCTGTAGGATGTAGCTGGCACCTTCGATGGTCTTATAAACATCGGTATCATCGAAAGAGAATCCCATGAACTTGCTCACATCCCACTCCTTGGTATCCAAGCCCGGGTGGTTAGGATGCTGCAGGGTATAGGCAGCCATATCGAAATTCTTGTAACGGTGCTCGCTCTCACATTTGCTGAAAGCCAATGGCACGGTTACTTCTCGGGCAGCCTTCAGACGGGCACCCCAGAAAGTATTCTGTGAAATCTTCACACTGGTGAATGGTACTTGAGTAAATGGATAACCATTGCCCAATGTCTTTGCATTCTTCGCCATGGTTGGCACAACTACGGCTGCCGAAAGCAATACTGCTGAAATTAATCTCTTCATTTTCAAATAGGTTTTATTAATTTTATATTATTGTTTGTTATTTCGGTTGCAAAGATAAGAAAACTTTCCGACTATAGTGTATAATAAACAATAAAAAAGCAGGTAATTATCAGTCAAACACCTATATTTATATCATATTTAACTCTTTTTTTTGTTACAATCGTTTTTTTATCTTACCTTTGCAGCCAAATTAGAAATACAATAATATATCAAATATGAATCATCTTCCATACCGTGCCATCGCCCTTGATCTGGATGGCACCCTGACTAACCACGACAAGGTGGTTACCCCGGAAACCCGCGAAGCGCTGCTCCAGGCAGAAGCCGAGGGTGTTGTTATCATCCTTGCTTCAGGCAGACCGACCTACGGCATCGAACCGGTGGCAGAATGTCTGGAACTGGATAAACGAGGCGGATACATCCTATCTTATAATGGCGGCAACATCGTGAATGCCAAGACTGGCGAAAAACTCTTCGCCCAGTTTCTGCCTGATGAAGTGATACCTATATTATATAGGTACGCGAAGGAGAAGAACCATGCCCTGCTGGGATATGCCGGCAACGAGATTATCACCGAGATGCCCGACGACCAGTATGTGAAGGAAGAATCGCGTATCAACAAGATGAACATCCGAAAGGTAGAAAACCTGTTCGAAGCCCTGGAGCCTCACCCTACCAAGCTCCTCATGACAGGCGATCCGGCAGATATGCTCAAGGCAGAAAACGAGCTTTCTGAGATTCTGGGCGACAGGATGGACATCTTCCGTTCAGCCCCATTCTTCCTGGAACTGGTTCCTAAAGGCATCGACAAGGCAAAGTCCCTGCTCCGCCTTCTGTCGAAAATCAATCTCACCCCAGCCGATATGATTGCTTTCGGAGATGGCTACAACGACCTGAGCATGCTGAAACTGGCAGGCATGGGTGTAGCCATGCAGAATGCAGCACCAGAGGTTAGAGCCGAAGCCGACTACATCACGCTTTCAAATGAAGAAGATGGCGTAGCTGCAGCTTTGGAACATTTCTGTAAAAAGGATTTTTAAAAGTAAAAAGGCTGAAGTTTCGCATGTGGTTCAAGTACGGGCTGAAGGCCCAAAAGCTCCTAGCCCAGGGCATCGCCCTGGGTATGATGGCAATCAGCAAGGCGCCCTGTAAGGGCAAAAGCTTTGTATATTGCCAGGTATTTGAAAGCTTTTGCCCTTACAGGGCGACAGGTTTGCGTCCATAAACACCCAGGGCGATGCCCTGGGCTAGGAGCTTCTGCCCTTTCAGGGCGTATGGGGCTTACTTTTTTACCTTTTTACTTTTCAACAATCAGTCCACCCTTAGGTTGCATCTCCACCTTGAGGTTTCCCTTCTTATCCACCTTTACGTTCTTCATCTGAGAAACAGGCCAGAGAGCCTTCTTGTCCTTGCTGGCTGTTTCATGATAATAGGTAACGCTCTTGCCGGCAAGCATTGGCAGATTCAGGGTGAGCTTCATCACCTGGTCGGTGCCGTTCAAACCGGCCACATACCATTTATCACCATGGCGACGGGCAACAACAGCATATTTTCCAGGATAACCGGCGATGAATTTGGTCTCATCCCAGGTAGTAGGAACGCTCTTCAGGAAATCAATCTCGTGCTGAGGAAGCTCAGAGAGATTGTTCGGATAGATGGCGATACATTGGATAGCAGCCTGGTTCATGATAGCCGAAGCCATCTCGAAAACATCGGTGGTATAACGGCGATGACGACTCTTGTTATCTTTAGAGAGATACTTGTTCATGATGGTACCACCCCAATCCATCGCAGCCACGGCGTTGCGGCAGAATGGATGCATGGTCAGTTCGAAAGCCTCCTGCTTGGCATGATAATCAGAGAAGAATACATTCTCCGAAGCCAGTACAGCCTCGCTCGATACATAGTTAGGATACATGCGCTCCCAACCTCTTGGCAGGGTGCAGCCATGGAAGATAACCTGAATGCCATAATCGTTGGCATCGCTGAGGATGTCTTCATACTGCTGCATGGTATGCTGCTTGTCGCCACCGAAGAAATCTACCTTGATACCCTTGATGCCGATACTCTTCATCCAGGCCATCTCCTTCTTGCGAGCTACGATGTTATCCATGATGCCACGAGGACCCTGAGGTGCATCGTTGGCCACACCATTGGAATTATACCAGAGCATCAGACTCACATTCTTGCTCTGCGCATACTTGCTCAACTCTGCTATTTTGTCTCTACCAATCTGGGTATCCCAGAGCGCATCAACCAGCACATATTCATATCCCATGGTAGCAGCCAGGTCGATGAACAGCTTCTGGTCGTTATAGTTGCAGGATTCATCCTGCCAGATGAGCCAGCTCCAGGCATACTTGCCAGTTCCGTATTTCTGGGAAGCCTTGAATCTTGGCTCTACTACATCGTATGGAATGGTAGTCTCTACCAATGGCTTCAAATCTGAACCCACGGTGATGGTGCGCCAAGGAGTGGAACCCGGAAGAATGAAAGCTGCCGATGTAGAACCGATGCCATCTGCCTCCTTCTCCATTGGGAAGGCTATCTGATAACCCTTAGCAGCATCGTAATCGCTGATGTGACAACCCGGATAGTTGCCGTGAGTACCCGTCTCGCTGACCAATACCCAGCCATCGCCACCTACCTTGAAGAGGCATGGGAAAGTATAGCCATGACCATAACCCGACTTGGCTGTAAGAGGCTGATCCACCTTATAATCTTCTTCATAACTTGGTTTGGTACGGGCAAAACCGATGAGCGGATCCGACTGTGGACAGAGGTAAGTGGTGGTTACCTTAGGAAGATTGAAGGCAGTCTTCTCCTCGTTTACGATGAGATGCTGAGCCTTCAGTTGATCAAAAGTATAACGGAAAGCCACGTCATTGTTGCTTACATTGAAAGTAACCGTCATTGGCTGCTTCTTACCGTTGATGTATGTCACGTTGAGTTGGTTGGCATGATAATCTACATGCGAAACCTTGGCGGTGCGGAGGTCATAGCTCTTCTCCACCTTTATCTCATTCTTGCCCTGATAGGTCAAGCCCTGACTGAAATCGCCAACATTGGCAAGGAGTCCGAGCTGTGATTCCTCCATCATTCGCTTGCCTGCATAGTCGATGGAATAATAGAGTTTGCCATCGCGGTCTTCTACCACGACATTCAACTTACCATCAGGAGAACTGACAGTATTCTTCTCTGCGTATGCACCGATGCTCGCCATCAATGCCAGCGCTACTACTAAAACGTTTTTCTTCATTTCCAGATAAAAGTAATTAGTTTATTTGTTACTATGTTTTTATGCCGCAAAGTTAAGCAATATTATCGAATAAACAAAAATTAAACCGAATTATTTTGTATTTTCTTCAAATAATAGTAACTTTGCACGAAATAAACTATACACATATCAGCAGTTATGTTACAACTTGACAATTTCTATAAGGCTCGCTTCGTGCTGAGCAAGGTAATAAGAAAGACTGAGTTGGTTCACACGCCAAGAATCAACCCAGAGAGTGATGTTTATTTGAAACCAGAGTGCCTGCAGAAGACCGGTTCGTTCAAGATTCGTGGTGCTTACTATAAGATTTCACAACTCACCGATGAAGAAAAGGCGAAGGGTGTGATAGCCTGTTCTGCGGGCAACCATGCACAGGGTGTAGCTCTCGGTGCCACCGCCATGGGAGTGAAGAGTCTTATCTGTCTGCCAGAAGGCGCTCCTATCTCTAAGGTAGAAGCTACCAAGCGACTGGGTGCTGAAGTCTGTCTGGTACCTGGCGTTTACGATGATGCCTACCAGAAGGCGCTGGAACTGAGAGATGAGCATGGCTACACCTTCGTTCATCCTTTCGATGATGAGAACGTCATTGCAGGTCAGGGCACCATCGGTCTGGAGATTCTCGATCAGTTGCCAGATGTAGAAGCTGTCGTCGTTCCTGTAGGTGGCGGCGGACTTATCTCTGGTGTAGCCTTTGCCATCAAGTCGCTGAATCCTAACGTCAAGGTATATGGCGTTCAGGCAGAAGGAGCAGCAAGTATGGTACAGAGTCTGCACGATCATAAACAGGAGAAGTTGCCTTCTGTAGCGACCGTAGCCGATGGTATTGCCGTAAAGGAACCGGGCAAGATTACCTTTGAGACTTGCTCCAACTATGTAGACGAAATCGTAACCGTGAGCGAGGATGAGATCTGTGCAGCCATCCTGAAACTCATAGAGAGTGAGAAGATGGTAGCCGAAGGCGCCGGTGCGGCCAGCGTGGCAGCCGTGATGTACAACAAGGTTCCGGTGAAGGGCAAGAAAACCATCTGCGTGGTAAGCGGCGGTAACATCGATGTAACCATCCTGAACCGCGTCATCACCCGTGGTCTTGCCAAGAGCGGCCGTCTCTGCACCATCGAGATGGAGCTGGATGACAAACCGGGCGAATTGGTAGAGGTCTGCTCTGTCATCGCCGGATTGGGCGGCAACATCACCGGCGTTCACCACGACCGTTCTGCCAACCGCAACAAGGTGAATGCCTGCGTGCTCCGCCTCACCATGGAGACTCGCGACGAGGAACACGTAAAAGAAATCAAGGAGGCTTTGGAATCAAAGGGATTCCACCTCTGGATAGTATAACCGTGCAGAGACTTACAAAAATCCATAAAATATAAAAAAAGGGTGCGCCGTCAGTTGATAGCGCATCCTCTTTTTATATATCATTAAAAGCTTTATTACCATCAAGCTCTTTAGTTATTGAGCTTTATCTTTAATAGAGCTACTTTACTTCCTTGAGCAAGCAAGGGCGAACCTTCTCGGTTACACCAGCTTCCTCAGTAATCACGGTAGTGAGAGGCTTGAGATCGGCAGCATTCTTTGCCACCATCACCTTGTAATCACCAGCCTCAACCTGCCACTGACTATCAACCTCATTGAAAGAAGCCAGGTTCTTGTATGGGATGTCGACAGTAACAGTCTCCGACTCACCAGGCTGCAATTTCTTAGTCTTGGCGAAACCACGAAGTTCCCTGGTTGGTTTATCCATATCCTTGCCAGGAGCTGCCACATATACCTGAACAACTTCCTTACCAGCTACCTTACCAGCATTCTTCACAGTCACCAGGACCTTGATATTGCCCTGTGCATCCTTCGTTACCACAGGTTTTCCATACTTAAAGGTAGTATAGCTCATACCATAACCAAAAGGAAAAGATACAGGCACATTCTTAGTCTGGTAATAACGATAACCTACATAAACACCATCATTATACTCGGTGTAATCCACATTCTTCACGTTACCCTTGCTACCGATGCCCTTGCCCATAAACATACCAAGCACATCATCAACCTTGACAGTCTCAGGGTTAGGGAAATCAGCCTTAGAAGGAACATCGTTATAACTTACAGGCCATGTCATAGGAAGACGACCAGAAGGATTCTCCTTACCCGCCAAGATGTCAGCAACACAGTTACCACCCTCCTGACCAGGCAACCAAGACAACAATACAGCATCAGGACCACCAATCCAACTCTTGGTCTCAACAACGCCACATACATTCAAGATGACAACCACCTTCTTACCTGCCTTATGGAAAGCGTTGCAAACGCCAGAAATCATATCCTTCTCCTCCTTGGTGAGATTGAAGCTATCAGAAATCTTTCGATCCAAGAACTCACCAGACGACTTACCAATAGTGATGATTGCCATATCGTTGTTTTTGACGGCAGCAGACATATTCAATTCAGCAAGGCTCATCTCAGGGATGAAGTGACCAGGCAAGAAAGCCTCCAAAGGATTCTTTGGCTTTGGCAAGTTCGCCTTTGCCTTTGGAGCATACTCTATGTATGACTTACGGATATCGTCATCCACCTGATAGCCAGCATTCTTCAAACCATCCAACAAACTTACCACATAAGCATGGTTAACATTGCCAGAACCAGTACCACCAGCTATGAAATCATAAGAAGTATTGCCGAAGAGAGCTATATTCTTAATCTTCTGAACGAGTGGCAATACATTCTTGTTATTCTTCAATAACACCATTCCCTCGGTAGCGGCATTGCGAGCCACCAAAGCATGTCCCTTCAAATCAGGGTTGTTGTCGGCAACATACTGCTTGAAACGAGGAGTCTGCATGATATACTCCAAGATATGGCGCACATTGCGGTCGAGGATTTCCATAGACAGGCGACCATTGAGCACAGCCTTGCGAATCTCCTTCACCTGGTCTGCCTTACCTGGCATCAACAGGTCGTTACCCGCTTCCATCTGGGCAGCTGCGCTAATACCACCAAACCAGTCAGTCATCACCATACCCTTGAATCCCCACTCATGGCGAAGAATCTCTGTTATCAAGTCACAACGCTCGCTAGACATCGTACCATTGATGAGATTGTAAGAAGTCATCACTGTCCAAGGCTGAGCCTCCTTGATAACGATTTCGAAAGGTTTCAAGTAAATCTCACGGAAAGTACGTGGATTACCGATAACATTGTTACGAGTACGATTGGTCTCCTGGTTGTTCAGTGCGAAGTGCTTCAACGAAGTACCGACATCGTTGCTCTCGATACCATTCACCATAGCAGCACAAATGGTACCAGCCAACAATGGGTCTTCTGAATAATACTCAAAGTTACGACCACAAAGAGGATTACGCATAATATTGGTAGCAGGTGCCAACAAGACATCTACGCCATAATGCTTCACCTCGTCTCCCATAGAGGTACCTACGGAATACACCAAGTCTTTGTTCCAGGTAGAGCTCATCACAGTAGCCACAGGGAAGTGGGTACAATAGAACGTCTTGTCGGTATTCTTGCGCTTAGGGTCGATGCGAAGACCAGCAGGACCATCGGCTACAACCGTAGCAGGAATGCCCAGACGCTCAATACCATTCACCTGACCTGCGGCACCCTGTACCAACTGACCTTGGTTACCAATGGTAGCCTCCATCTGGCTCTCATACTTACCCGTAGAACCTACCACCAACTGAATCTTCTCATCAAGAGTCATCGCATTGATGACATCCTGGATAGGAGACACACCCAACTTCGGATTCTGTGCTTGCACTACGAAAGTCGCAGAAAAAAGCACACATGAAGAAACTAATAATTGTTTTATCATTGTCTATACCTTGTTTTAAAAAAAATATTTTATTAAGCTATTACTTGAAAAACTTATTTTATCATTTGAAAATCTTCTGTGCAAACTCTGTAAGATACACACGCCAATTACGCCAGATGTGTCCACCCTCCGTCTCCAAATAGGTATATTTATACCCCTTCTCATCGAAGTAGCGACGCAAGTCTGCACTGCTCTTGTAGAGGAAATCGGTCTTGCCCATACCAATCCAATATAACTTTGGCTTGTTCTTAAACAGAGTAGCCAACTGTGTCTTAGCCTCCTCATTCCCCTGCAACTGCTTGTAGAAGTCATTACGGAAATCGCCAGTAGTACTCACATGCAAACCTGCAGAGAAGAGCCCGATGTAATCAAACTTGGTAGGGAAACGACGAGAGATATCGAAAGAATGACCACCTCCCATAGAGAGTCCACAGATGGCACGATGAGCCTTGTCCTTAGCAACCTTGTAATGGTTCTCCACATAATTCATCACATCAGGGAAACTCTCATCCATGGTGGCAGCTGGCTTGGCACCTTGATAGCCATAGAAAGAAGGAATGTATTGACCTGCCGACCACTCACCTGGAGCAGCCTGGCAATTAGGATTGCCATTGGTCATCACCACGACCATAGGCTTAGCCTTACCTGTGGCAATCAAATTATCAAGAATATGCTGTGCACGACCTAAAGTAGTCCAAGCATCCTCATCGCCACCAGCGCCATGGAGCAGATAGAGTACAGGATAATCCTTGCCCTTGTCATAACCTGCTGGAGTATAGACCGTCATACGACGCTGCATCTTGAGTGTAGGACTATCATACCATACCTTAGACACATTTCCGTGAGGCACTTCGTTAACGGTATAGAGGTCACCACAATCACCTTTCTTGTCTGAAAGAATGAATATATTGGTTTCTGAGGTAATATCACGAGTGATATACACGCTTCCCGGGTCAACGATCTTCACTCCATCCAAAAGAAAATTGTAAGAATACAACTCAGGGGAAAGCAATTGGCTGGTAAAAGTCCAAACACCCTTTTCATCTTTTGTCATATCAGCTACTCCAGGAGCATCATACTTTCCCAATGGTGTATCAATGGTTTTCGGTGCCAGGAAATCACCAGTAACCTGCACCTTTTGGGCATTAGGAGCCTTCAAGCGGAATGTTACTGTATGGTTGGCATTCACCTCGGGTGAGATAACAGGAGCATTGTCAAACAAAGCCTGTTGGGCAAAACTGCCAAGACTCATCAGCAAGGCAGTTGCCAAGAATGTAATTTTCTTCATTGTTATCTAATTTTAATAATTGTTAGTCTCATTCTATAGAAGGTCTCCTAAGATTTAGAAGACCTTCCAGCTAATTATTCGAATATTTTTTGGGCAAATTCAGTGAGATAGATTCTCCAATTTCGCCAAATATGTCCCCCATCAGTTTCCATATAGGTATATTTGTATCCCTTGCTATCCAGTTTCTTTCGAAAAGCGTTGTTGTCCTTATAGAGGAAATCGGAATTACCTATGCCTATCCAGAAGAGCTTTGGCTTGGCTGCAAAGAGGTTAGCCAACTTATCATCCAGATTGTCGTAGATATACTCATTAGCTCCATCGCTCCTCTGCTCCTTGCCGATGGCTGCGGAGAACAAGCCTACATAGCCAAAGGTCTTAGGATTGTTGATGGAAATGTAAAGGGAATGGAAGCCACCCATAGACAAACCTGCTATGGCACGGTTCTGACTATTTGCCAAAGTGCGATAACGGGCATCCACAAACTTCACTACCTCAGGGAAAGATACCTCGAAAGAACCCTCCATGGTCTTAGGCAATCCCAATGTAGGAACTATCAGATTATCCGAAGTTTGTCCTGGAGCTGCCTCCTGAGAGATATTGCCATTGGTCATGACGACGATCATTGGCTTCGCCTTGCCTTGCGCAATGAGGTTATCGAGGATTTGCGAAGCACGTCCCAAATCCATCCACGCTTCCTCGTCGCCACCGATGCCATGCAAGAGATAAAGCACAGGATATTTCTGCTTGCTGGTCTCATAACCTGCAGGAGTATATACTGTCATACGGCGAGTAAGACCAGCTTTGGCATCCTCATACCAGACCTTTGATACGGTTCCATGCGCTACCTTGTTGACCTTGTAGAGATCTGCCTTTCCCCCACCTACCAGGAAATAGTTGGAAACGTTGGCGATGTCACGCACGGTATAGACGTTGAGATGGTCGGTAACACTGGCGCCATCCACCATCATTGTATAGCTATAAAGCTCTGGTGCCAAAGGAGCAGTGGTTGTAAATGACCACACACCCTTCTCATCTTTCTTCAAATCGGCTACTCCAGGCATATCATACTTACCCATCGGGGTATCAACTTTCTTGGTTGGCAAGAAGTCACCTGTTATCTGTACTTTATGTGCCTCTGGTGCCATGCAGCGGAAAGTTACGGTCTTGTCTGCATGAATCTCAGGAGATAGAGGCATCTGTCCTCCGAACAAGGCTTGCTGTGCGAAACAGCCCAAATGTAAGAGCAGCGCTGCTGCAAGAATTTGTAGTTTCTTCATATCTGTTTTTTAATTTTATTTTATTATTGCCACACCTCACCCAACTTTTTCATAATTTTAGGCGTGCATGCAGCCCAGAAGGGCCAGTCGTGTGTACCAGCGCGAGTGATGTATTCGTTAGGCACCTTATTGGCATCAAGGGCCTGTTTGAAAGAGCCAGCCGACTGAAAGAGAAAATCTTCAGTACCTATCTCGATAGTGATGCCCGGCAGTTTCGATACATCGGCCTTGCTCAACAGATCATATAGGTTAGGAGCGCCATCAATGTAGGTGGCAGGGCTGCAAGCATATACATACGAGAACATTTCGGGATGCAGCAAACCATAATAAAGCGATCCAAAGCCACCCATCGACAGGCCACCAATGGCACGCGAGGCACGGTCTTTCTTTACAGCATAGAGGTTCTCAACCGTGGGCAAGAACTCAGTGAAGAAGTAGGTCATATATTTTATGTCATTGCCTTTATAGTTGTCGCAATAAAAATTATCGCCACCACAGTCGGGGCAAATCACAATCATCTCAGGAGCTGTGCCATCGCTGGCCGCAGTCGAGGCATTAGCGTTTATCTTTCCACCATTCAGCCAATCGTTATTGCTACCATTAGCGCCATGCAGCATATACAGCACTGGATATTCTTTGCTTTTATCATAGCCTTTTGGCAAATACACCGAATATTTCATAGTGCGACCCAGCACCGTGCTCTTAATGGTTTGGTCGCGCAGCTCGGTGCCCGTAGCCTGCATTAACGAAGCAAACTTAACTGAGAAGCTGCCCGTGGTGCTGGTGTTTTTTCCATCGGCAGTAGTGGTACCCAGGTTCTTAGCCACAAGGCTGAACAGTGCGGCACCCTCACTGCTCATGGCAGTAGAGACCTCTATCTGTCCTGAGGTGATATATTGCTTCACGCCACTGGCATCTACATAATAGCTACCGCCAGACATGTTATAGTCGGGCACCACCCAACCGTTGTCGCACAGCCAAGCATCATGGGCATTGCCTTGCACAGTATAGGTACCAACTATACCTGTAGCCGTTTTGCCCGGAGCATTAATAAGATCGAGGTAAAGGGTGGTAGCCCCCTCGGGCGATGTTACGCTAACCGAATATTTTGTTACACCAGGGATCATGGTGGCCTGACCCGTAGTCCAATCGTAAACTGGCTGCTCGTCTATCGTCATCATATAGCCCGATGCCTCTGGGTCATCCTGTCCCACAACGAAGGCAAGCTCTCCTACATAATTCAACTTCACTCGCTGACCAGCGGCATTGGTAAACAAACCGTTCAAGTAATACTTGCCCCCGATAAGAGATACGTCGATGTCACCACTCTTCATTGCCTCACCATTCACCTTGACCACACAAGTTTTGTTAGCCACGGTCTCAGCTACGGTATAAGAGGCAGCGGGAAGAATCCACTCGGTACTACCAAAACTAACCTGAATGGTGGTTCCCTTTACATCTTTTATATCTACATTGAGTGCCTTCACGCCTTTCTTTAACTTAGTGGTAGGCTGCACGATGGCCTCTTGCGATGTATAATTCTGCATATCTGCATATACTCCCTGCATACCATCAAGAGCATCGTTATCGCAGGCTGTGAAACACAGCCCTGCAATAAACAGACTTAATATTGAACCTATATATTTTTTCATATCAATATCATTTAAATATCAGTTAATTAGAAGATTACCATCCCGTATTCTGCTGGATATTAGGATTCAATTCTCTTTCCTTCAAAGGAATAGGAAGCAACATGTGCTTGTCTTGGAATCCGAAAGTAGAATTGGAGAAATCCCAACTTACGCCCTTGGAAGAGTAATTAGGGATTTCCTTACCCTGTGAAGCCAAGGCTTTCTTGGCATCACCCCAACGTACCAAGTCCTGGAATCGGGTACTTTCCAGACAAAGTTCCAAGCGCTTCTCTGTCTTGATGTCGTCCAAGGTAACGCTAGTCAAAGGAGTCTCCTTGGCACGTTCACGAATCTGGTTGATGTCATAGAGAGCCTTGTCTGGCTGACCAGCCTGTAAGTTTGCCTCGGCAGCCAGGAGGAGAACTTCGGCATAACGCATAATCTTTCGGTCGGTATATTGAAATCCCTGGAAGTAGGAGGCATCCATGATGTTGTCACTCTTCAATACGCGGTTCTTGAAGAAGAGGTAGCCTTCACATCCATAGATGTTCTGACCAGGATTCAACTTCACACCGTATGCTGTCATCTGATCACTGTTGAGCAGGGTCTTCTGCAAACGATATCCATTCTCGCCCTCTGCTTTTACAAATGCATCATAGAGAGACTTGCGAGGATTCAAGAAGCCGTAGGTTCCCTGAGCCACTTCGTCGGCAGCCTTGCCTTTGAGCGTCATATTGCCAGTACGCCATCCTTGCATCAGGAAGGTCATGTCCATCTGGGACCAAGTCTGCTCCTGGTCATTACGCCACTGCAATTCGAGCATAGACTCACAGTTGTTGTTGTTGACGGCATGAAACTGCATGTCATAGTCGCCACGGAAGAGGTCGTACTTCTTGGAATCCACCACCTCATTGAGTACGGATGCAGCCTTCTGATACTTTTTCTGGAAGAGATAAGCCTTGCCCAGATAAGCCTTTGCCACTTCCTGGGTAACACGCATACCCGTCTCCTGATCGTCCTTGTTCTTCTTGGAAGGCAAGGCATTCATGCCGATAGCCTCTTTCAAGTCAGCCTCCACAACAGCCCAAAGTGCCTCTGGAGTACTGTTTGACCGACGGTACTCATCTGTAGCCAAGAGATGATCTACCAATGGAGCTGTACCCCAAAGGGTAACCAGCTCGAAGTTAGCCCAAGCACGGAAGAAATAAGCCTCGGCTATGGCACGTTTCTTGACTTCCGTATCATTAGCCACCTTCTCTATGATGAGGTTTGACTGATAGATGACACCATAGAGACCCGAGAATAGACCCTCGACATTGCCGTTGCTAGAATCGAAGGTATATTCATTCAACTGCTCGTATGAGTTGTTGTCGCCACGACTACCACCGCCACACCAAGCATCATCCGAAAGCATATTCTTGGTAAAGAACCAAGTAAAATACAATCCCTTCACACGGCTATACATGGCAGCCACCGCCTGCTCGGTCTGCTCATTGGTCTTGTAGAAATCATCCTGACCACCCATATTGCCATGCTTTGCTATATCGAGTCTGTCTTCACAACCGGCAAATAACACTGCCAAAACGAGAAGCAGACTATATATGATATTCTTTTTCATAATTTCCTAATGTTATTATATATATAGAATATGTATAGTGTTAGTTATATGAACCTCCAGACCTTAGAACTCCAAGTTGAAGCCCATTACTACCTTTCTTGAGGTTGGATAACCGCCTTTGTCGATACCCATACCCACTACACTATTGGTAGAAACCTCAGGGTCGAAGCCTGGGTACTTGGTGATGGTGAAGAAGTCATCGAGAGACATATAGAGGCGCAAGTTACTGATTGCTACCTTCTTGAGAAGAGTCTTCGGTAAACTGTAGCCCAACTGAATCTGCTTAATCTTGAAATAAGATCCATCATATACCATTGCGCTGGATGTAGCATACTTGTCCATATTGTTGGCACCAGCACGTGGCTTGCTACCATTAGGATTGCTCTCCGTCCAACGGTCGTCATAGAAGAGTTCCTTCATCTTGTTGACCATAGGGAAGTCGGTACGGTTGATACAGTTGAATATCTTGTTGCCTGATGCACCAGAACCAAATACTGCCAAGTCGAAACCTTTGTAAGCTGCGGTCAAGGTGATACCATAGGTGAAGTCTGGAATGGCACTGCCCAAGTCCATCTTGTCATCATCGGTCAAATCACCACTATCGTTCAGGTCGGCAAAAGTTGGATCGCCCGTCTTTGGGTCTATGCCTGTAAACTGATAGCCGCGGAAGTAATACACAGGATAGCCCTTCTCGAAGTATGTGAGAGGCACATTCATAAAGGTAGTACCCTGCAAACGAGTCAAGGATGGGTCGAGATAAGTAACCTCGTTCTTCAAGGTAGCGAGGTTGCCACGTACACTGTAGCTGAAATCACCGATGTTGTCTCTCCAACCGAGTTCAAACTCGAATCCCTTGTTGCTTACGTTACCAGCATTGATAGGAGATGTAGTGCCGCCGATAACCAAAGATGGAGTGGTACCACCCACGAGCAAGTCCTTGGTCTTCTTCACGAAATAGTCCATGCTGAAGTTCATTCTGCCAGCAAAGAGGAGCGCATCAATACCCAAGTCGGTCTGCTCTGATGTTTCCCACTTCAGTTTATCGTTACCCATACTAGATGGACTAACAGACGTTGTATAATTATTACCAGGAACTAACGGATAAAAGCTACCCTGCGCCATATCGGTGCTGTAGGCATAGCCACCCAAGGAAGCCAAGCTACCATTCTGGCCCCAGCTGGCACGCAATTTCAAACTAGCCACAACATCTCTTAAAGGCTCGAAGAACTTTTCCTCAGAAATGGTCCAACCTCCAGACACAGCTGGGAAATATCCCCAACGATTGGTTGCTGGAAGCTTAGATAAGTCGGCAGCATCTGCACGGAGGGAAGCCTGCAGATAATAACGGTTCTTATAATCGTAACTCAAACGACCAAAGTAAGAATACTTGGCTGAGCGAGTTTTCTCACCACCTACAGACTTGGTAGCAGAAGCGGATGCGAAATTCAGATAGTAGAACAATGGATTGTTTTTCTTGATAGCGTCTTCACCATTAGCCTGCAAACCACCCTGCACGTAATCGTAGGTAGATTCCTGGAAAGACATACCAACCATGGCATTCACGGTATGGTCACCAAACTTCTTCATATAGTTGGCAAAGTTTTCCCATTGATAATAGATAGAGGTAGAAGAAGATGCACTCTGATCTACATAATTACGGCTTTGCGTTGCATTTCCATAGAAAGGAAGTGAAGTGGAAGAACTGCGAGTACCCGACAAACGGTAACCAAAGCGAGAAGTAAGCACAAGATCCTTGATAGGCTTGAAATCTGCATAAATGGAACCATTCACATTGAATCCACTGTTGCGAGATATGCCATTGTCACGCATCACGAATGGGTTAAACTGCTCACCTGCATAGAAAGCAGACACACCATAGTAGTTACCAGCCGCATTGGTCAAGAGATGCTTTCCGCTTGCCAAGGCACTAGCAACATGAGTAGGCAAGTTTCCACCCTCGTATGCAACGGGGGTCAATGGATCCATAGAAAGCACAGCTGCCATCATAGAACCATACTCAGAACCCTCTGAAACAGAACGAGCGTTATATTTTTCAATCTGGTTAGTAGTGCCCACCTTCAACCATGGCTTGATCTGATATTCAGCATTGATGGTAGCGGTGAGACGACGATAGAGATCATTATTACCTCTTACCATACCATCATTGTCAAGATAAGTAAGCGAAAGATAGTAGTTGCCATTTTGGTTACCACCCGTAAAGCCCAGGTTGTGCTTCTGCATCTTACCCTTGCCATAGATAGCATCTACCCAGGAGGTATTGGTTGTTCCATCCCAATTCTTCAAGAGATAATCCTCGGTAAAGGTCTTACCTTCTTTCATATATTGGATATATTCTTCGGCATTGAGCAACTTAGGCTTTTTAGCAAGTGATTCGATGGCATATTGGAAATCATATGTTATCTTTCCACTACCCACAGTACCCTTCTTCGTTGTAATGAGAACCACGCCATTACCAGCCTCTGCACCATATATGGCAGCAGAAGCGGCATCCTTCAATACTTCCATAGATGCTATGTCATTAGGATCGATACCACTAATATCGCCTAGGCGCACACCATCTACTACATAGAGAGGATCGGAAGAACCATTGGAAGAGAAACCACGGATACGAACGGTTGGTGATGCACCCGGACGAGCAGAAGAAGAGACAATCTGTACACCTGCGGTCTTACCCTGAAGAGCAGACTTGGCATTGGTGATGGTACGATTCTCCATATCCTCTTTCTTCACCTGAGAGATGGCACCTGTTACAGAACTCTTCTTCTGAACGCCATAGCCTACAACCACCACATCGTCGAGTACCTTATTGTCTTCATGTAATGTAATCTTGAGTCTGGAAGAGTTAGCTAAAACCTCTTTATTCTTATAGCCAAGATAAGAGAAGACAAGGGTCTTACCTTTTTGCACCTGGATCGTAAAGTTACCATCCATATCAGTTACAGCGCCACCCTTGTTGTCTCCCTGCACACGCACGGTAACACCAATCAAAGGGTCGGCATTTTGGTCAACTACGAGACCAGCGACTTTCATCAGTTCCTGCGCCAAGGCAGCAGAACCGGAAATCATCAATAAGAACACGAAGGTCAAAAACCTTCTGTAATCATTCATTTTTCTCATAGGTTTTTCTCATTAAGATAATACTTTATTTATTAAGCTTATATTCTTGTAAATCTGTTAATTGTTTACGGTTGCAAAGGTAGTACTTTTTATCATACACCTTTTTCTAACTTGTTTTCTTGTGTTACGTTTTTGTTCAAAATGAGGTTTTCTATATGTTCAAAAACTTGCTCATTTGTTTAAAAAGCCTTATAATCCTTGTATATATCAGGGTTTTATAGTACTTTTGCAGCAACTATCAAAACCATCGATTATGAAACGAACAAAGGTATTTTATAACGCACTCATTCTCTTGGCAACCCTTCTTCTTACTGCTTGCCAGGACCAAAAAGGCATCCCCGTAGTCTCTTCACCTGAGAAGAACCTCGTCCTGTCTGATCATATCTCCAACCAAAAGGTGATGAGCATCTGCGAAGACAAATACGGACAAATCTGGATAGGTACCTTCCGTGGTCTCAACAAGTATGATGGCAACCAGTATCACCAATACTACTGCGTGGACGATTCACTGGGATTGCCCGACAACCATATTACCCACATTTATCGTGACTCCCACAACCGACTCTGGGTAGCTACCGTCAACGGCGTATGCCTATACCAGGCCAATGGCAATTTCAACCGAGTAAGTATCAATGGCACTAACAAGAACATTGAAAAAATCCTAGAAGACAAGGAGGGAAGAATCTTCTTCCTCACGATAACAGACATATATCAATATGACGAAAATACCAACACAGCCATCATCAAGCTCTCCAAGATGCTGGAGAAGAACTGCTATAATATCTCTTGCCATATAGACCGAAAAGATGTGATGTGGATTGTTACCCCTTACTCTGTCAAGGGGTATCGCACCCGAGACCTCAAACTTATCGCCCAAAGCCCAGTACAGAGTTATCCCATCACCTCTTTTCTCCTCGATGGGCATCAGCTCTACCTCTCTGGCTACAATGGAATGCAGCTCTTTGATACGGACACCCGGAAATGGCAGCATCTCCCTGTAGCCTTGCAAGGCTTGCAAATCCCCAACGACATGGTCAACAGCATCCATCCCTATGGTGCAAAAGGCAATCTTCTGATCAGCACCACCAAGCACGGATTATTCTATTTCAATGCCCAAGAGGGAACCATCCTGCCACAAAGCGACAAGAATTTCCCATTCGAAGTGCCTGATATGCAAGTCAACAAGATGTTAACCGACTCCAAGGGCAACCTTTGGCTCGGGTCTGAAGACGATGGCGTAAAAACCATCTATAGATACAAGGATATGTTTAACAGCATGCCTGCCCTTCAACGTGCCATCGGCAAACAGCCCGTACTCTCCGTAGCCGCCGACAGGAATCACCACCTTTGGATTTCTACCAAGAAGAACGGACTCTATATGTATGACTTGCAAACCCAGCAACTCAAGGACATACCGATGGTTTCCTACAGCAACGGCAACAAGAAGAATGCCATCATCAACATCTTTGTGGATAGCAGCAATCATCTATGGCTAGCCAATGGCGACCATGTGGCAAAGTGCCAATACGATGGCAACAATCTCAACAAGGTAGCCTCCTACCCTTGCTTCATGCCTATAGACATCAGCCAAGATGCAAAGGGTAACATCTGGGTATCCACGGCATCCGTCAACATCTACTGCATTTCAGCACAAAGTGGAGAGATGACCAAAAAACAACTCTTCCCTACCACTTTGTGCTTCATACCCTGCATCATGCACTTGCAGAATGGCAACATGCTCATATCTGCCTTCTACAAACCCATCCTCGAAATGAATGGAAACAACTTCGATGTCCAAGAGTTTAAAGTGAATCCGGATGACTGGAAGAAGTGCATCAAGCGAAGTGTGTATATCCCAACCAAGAACTATCAAGACCGCAAGGGCAACATCTGGTTGGGTACAGTTACCAACGGACTCTTGAAGTATGACGCAAAGAGCCACAAGCTGACCACCATAGCAGGGATCTCCTGCTCCGACATTTCAAGCATAGAGGAAGATAGAGATGGAAACATTTGGGTCAGTACGCTGTATGGACTCAACAAGATAGATGGAGAAACAGAAAAGGTAACCACCTACAACGAGGCTGACGGTGTGAAAGGCTTCCAATTCTATGATAGGGCATCGTGCAAGCTATCAGATGGAACACTCATCTTCGGCGGTACCCAAGGACTCACCATCTTCAATCCACAAAACGTAAACACGAACCAACAGATAAGTCTGCTTTTCGAAACACTCAAGGTACATAATGAGATTATGCTTCCTGGTAAGAATGGATGTATCGAGGAGAGTATGGAAGAATCACCCCATATCCACCTGAGCTACAAACAGAACAGCTTCAGCATCGCCTTTTCTGCCATCGACTACAGCGACTACAAGCACATCCATTACTTCTACCAAATGGCAGGTTTCGACAATACATGGATTGATGCAGGCAATAACAACGAGGCGTACTACTCTAATCTGCCTGCTGGCAACTATACCTTCAAGGTCAAGATGGTAGGCAGCAACTCCGACAATACCATCGCCGAAAAAAGCATACAGGTAAGCATCGCCCCTGAGCCTTGGAACTCTTGGTGGGCTTGGTGCCTATACTTTATTATAATGGGGTGCGTCGGCTTCGTGATCTATCGGCAGAAGATGCGCATCAGCATCGAGAAGAACATGGTTCAAAAGGCTAAGGATGAGAAGGAGCAAGAACAGCGCATCAACAAGATGAACATGAGTTTCTTCGCTAACATCTCGCATGAGTTCCGGACACCACTCACCATGATTTCGGGACCTGTGGAACAACTCTGCGAAAGTGAAAGCATCAACAAGCACGACAAGTTGCTATTGAACATCATCAACCGAAGCGTGGATAGAATGCTGAGACTCGTCAACCAGTTGCTCGACTTCAACAAGTTGGAGAACGACACACTCCGCTTGCACGTCAAGCAAACCGACATTATCACCGAGATGAAACGCATCATGGACCTCTTCATCGTGAATACCGAGGAGAAAGGTATCACCTTGAACTGTCACGGACTAGAAGGTTCCTACCTGATGCTTCTGGATTCCGACAAACTGGAAAAGATTATCAACAACCTGATGTCCAACGCCATGAAGTTTACCCCTCGTGGCGGTAAGATAGATGTATCTTTCGACACCGGTACCACTAACAAGGGAGAACAGATTATCACCATTACGGTGGCTGATACAGGCAAGGGAATCCCACAGAATGAGGTGGAGAATATCTTCAAGCGATATTATCAGTTGAACAACCAGTCCACAGGCACCATCAACTGGGGTACTGGCATCGGACTCTACTATGCCCGCAGCCTAGCCGTCCTTCACCATGGCGATTTAAAGGCGGGCAATCGCAAGGACTGCCAGGGAGCCATCTTCACCGTTACCCTGCCTACCGATGAGAGCCTCTATGCCGCCAACGAGAAAGCCCTTTTGGAGCAAGACCAGAAGATGGCTTTTCCACTGCACGACAGTCAGAAAGTGGCAGACGAGGTAAGTCAAGATAACAGTACAGACAACCGTCCGAAAATACTCATCGTAGATGACGACACCGAAGTGGTACATTATCTTCGTACCCTCCTGGCATCATCCTATCGCATCATCTATCGTTTCGATGCCGAGAGTGCCTTGAAGGCGACAAGGGAGGAAGAACCTAGCCTCATCCTCAGCGATGTGGTGATGCCGGGAATGAGCGGCTATGCTCTCTGCAAGGAAATCAAGCAAGACATCCAACTCTGCCATATCCCAGTCATCCTGGTAACGGCAAAGACCACCACCGAAAACCAAGTGGAGGGTCTGAACAGCGGAGCAGATGCCTACGTTACCAAACCATTCACCCCCAAGGTTCTCCTGGCAATGATCAACTCGCAACTCACCAACCGTGAGAAGACCAAGACCATCCTAACCAACGCCACGGAGACCGACAAGAACGTGGAAGAAGTGCTGTCGCCACAAGACAAACTCTTCATGGACGAACTCTATCATATGATGGAGCAGGAACTAGCCAACTCGGAATTGGATGTCAACAAGGTAACGAAACTGATGCACATCTCCCGCACAAAGCTCTACTACAAGGTCAAGGGACTCACAGGAGAGAATCCAAGCGTCTTCTTCAAGACCTATAAGCTCAATCGTGCCGCCACCCTCATCGTGGAAGGCAAGTACAACATCTCGGAGATTGCCTACATGACGGGATTCAACACCCTCTCCCACTTCTCAACCAGCTTCAAGAAGCAATTTGGATGTACACCGAGCGAATATAGTAAGAAAACTTATTAAATTTTGATGCGAAATAGACCTATTATGGGAAAAAATGCTTATCTTTGCATCTAGATTGATTTAATAATAGAAAAAGAAAATAAATTATGAACGCAATTCACACAGACAATGCGCCTGCAGCTATCGGTCCATATAGCCAGGCTATCGAAGTAAATGGTTTTGTTTTTGCATCAGGTCAGATTCCTATCGACCCTGCAACAGGCAATTTCGTAGAAGGCGGCATCAAGGAGCAGACTCGCCAGAGCCTCACCAACGCCCAAAACATCCTGAAGGCAGCAGGTACCGACCTTTCTCATGTGGTTAAGACTACAGTTTATCTGAACAGCATGGACGATTTCGCAGCCATGAACGAGGTTTATGCCGAGTTCTTCAGCCAGCCATATCCAGCTCGTTCTGCCGTAGCTGTAGAGAAGTTGCCAAAGGGCGCCCTCGTAGAGGTTGAGGTTTTGGCAGCCAAGTAATTCTTCCTCTTTTCTATCAGGAAGTAAAGTTTCAAGGTGAAAATATTCTTTAGATGGTATCAAGCATTACATTAAAGAATCTGATTATAGGCTATCGTTCGAAGCATCAGCTCCGGGCGATAGCCTCACCTGTTCATGCCTCGCTCCAAGCCGGTGAACTGACCTGTCTCATCGGAGCCAACGGAGTGGGCAAATCTACCTTACTCAGAACTTTAGCCGGATTTCAGCCAGCGCTTGATGGCGAAATCCTGATTCAAGACAAATCCCTTTCTGATTTCTCTGCCCAGGAACTCGCCAGAGAAATCAGCATCGTTCTCACATCGAAGACAGACCATGCCCAGCTCTCAGCCGAAGAGATTGTTGGCATAGGCCGTTCTCCCTATACCGGTTTCTGGGGCACATTATCAACTGCCGACAAGCAGATTGTTGCTTCTGCTCTTCAGGAAACGGGCATTCAGCATCTTGCCCAGAGAAACATCAGCGAACTGAGCGATGGTGAGCGTCAGAAGGTAATGATAGCCAAAGCCTTGGCGCAGCAAACCCGCATCATCATCCTGGACGAGCCAACCGCCTTCCTCGATTTCCCCAGCAAGATAGAAACCCTACAAATGCTCCGCCGTCTGGCGCACGAACAGCATAAATCCATATTACTGTCAACCCATGATGTAGAGTTGGCGCTCCAGCTCTCCGACCGTCTCTGGCTGATGGAAGAAAGCCGTTTCTCTATCGGCACTCCTAAAGAACTGGCTGCCGATGGTTCCTTATCCAGATTCATCAATCGTGACGGCATCCGATTCAACAAGGATTCCCTCCGCATCGAAATCAAATGAGTTTTCGTAATTGATTTTTTCTATGGTTGCACGCAAGCACATGAAGAAAAATTCTCAAGTGGCTCAGTTTGCTAACTCAAGTGGCTCAGTTTGCTAACTCAAGTAGCTCAGTCAGCGAGTTCAGACGTCTCAGTTAGTTGATGCAGACGTCTCGGTAAGCCTACGGATACGGCTCCGTTAGCCTACGCAGCCATATCTGTAACCCGATGCAGTCATATCCGTAACCCAGCGCAGCCATATTCGTAACCCAGCGCAGCCATATTCGTAACCCAACGCAACCATATTCGTAACCCAACGCAGCCATATTCGTGAATAAGTTTTAGATAATTATCTATCATCCATCACGATTTACACACACCACGCGCATTAATACACTAATATACAGATACTTAAATAGCGTGACAGATACTCCGAAAACGGGAATATCCATCACGCTATCCATCACGATTTGGGGTTATCCATCACGATTTTCTCACTACCAGATACCGCATTCCGTCGTTGAAACGCTTGCGATGGATGGTTGGCATCTGAGAAAGCTTGCGGCCGAAGGCTATGAGACTGTTCAACTTCAACGATGAACCGATGTGACTCTTCAGCTCTTGGAAAATCTCGGCTGCCGTAAGATACTCACCCTGTTCGGCATTATCGGTCAGGTCGAAATAGAGATCGAAATACTGGTCTACCGGCGAAACCACCTCAAACTTCCTGTTGTTCGCCATGATCAGTCGGGTCTGCTCCGCATCAAAATAAGTCTTCTCGCCTGCCCGTAATGCAGAAAGCGCCTGCGCATAGAGCTGTTCATAATTCGGACGCTGACTCACATCGATAGGTCCCGTGAGCTCTACACCCAGAAACCGGCGATTACCGGAAGGATCGGAGAGGATATCCTCCATATTGCTCGTAGCGATAAAAGACGCCATTCTCGGAAATTCCTGTACATGACTGCCATAAGGAGGCTTTATCTTGACACTCGGCAACTGGATGATGTTCTTCAGGAATCCCTGCTGCACCTGAGGAGAAATCTGGTTGAACTCATCCAGGTTGATAACCAGCGACTGGCACATCGCCTGAAGCACCTGCCGTTTCTCTGACAATACGAGATTATCATTATACCCCCATTGCAACTCCGGCGGAACCAGAGACCGGCAGAAAGTACTCTTGTTGTAGCCCTGCTTGGAGATGAGAAGTGGTGCCACAGAGTTGCCGTATTTGCGATGACTGTAAGCACGCCACTGGTCAACCATCGCCAGGAACCAGGTATAGAACCAATCCTCCCAATAAGGATTATCAGTAGGCACCGTGCGCGCTAAGGCACGGATATGATCCTTACCGTCCCACTTCCCCTCACACTTGAACAGGAAGTTTTCTACAGGATTATAGGTAGAAAGAAGATCCGACTCCAGATAATTGCGCACATCCTTGATACTCACACGGATGTTGGCGAGCTGTACCTCCAGCGTCATACGCTTCTGCACACGGGCATCCACAGGCTGATAGCCCCAATAATCCTTTTCCTTCGGCCTATATTCTGTGCATTTCATTACCGAATTATAACGGAAATCATATTTCTTACACAGAAATCCGATCATACTCATGATATTGTCACTCAACTCCTTACGGTCGTTATCCACACCTTCGGAAGAGTGGTCAGCCTCCTTCTCATCAACGCTCTCCACAGGTTTTTCTGCGCCATGAAAGACTTCATTCAACGTCAGGGGCAAGGCATCTTCACGATAATAAGGAAAAGAATCTCTTGTCATCAGAAAATCGGAAAAGATAGAAGGCTCGGGCATCTGCATCTTTGCCTTTACTAGCGTCTGATAAAGCGGAGCAAAGGTCAGGAAGGCCTGCTTGTAAATCCTGTCGGCTGCAACCTCCTCATCAGGTAACGTCCCCTTTGCCAGCGCATATTTCGCCAGAACATGCAGGCTGATGCCATCGGCTCCCACAAAGGCTGCAAGAGTAGAAGGCAGACTGGCTACTTTCTGCTTGATGGCATCTGCGCCTCCATCCTCATTTATACCAACAAACGTAAGCAGCAGAACGCCGTTGTTTTCCTTCATCTTCAGGAGTCCATTCTCCGATTTCTGAAATTCTGCCGCAGGGTGAACATGCATCCAGGTTGGCATATCCTTATACCCATCATAACCATTCGTGAGATAAGGTACATATTCTCGGAAGTTCTCCACGGTATTCCTGGCGTCATCGTTTATAATGCGCCCCAGGAAACGTTCCAGACTCTTGGTACTTACCAGGAGCTGGTTCTTTTTATTTCTATGTGTTATGGTAAATTTCATTGTCTGTCATTTTAAAAAGTTTATCGATACGAAACAGTTTGGTTCATACCATGAAACAGTTTGGTTCAAGCGGAGAAACACTCTGTTCCACCCTGTGAAACAAACCGATACGTCGCATTCCCGCTTTCGATACATCGGCAGGGGATTCTGCTTTATTCGTAAACGAATCCGATTTCTTCTGCATAATGATCATAGGCAGGTTCCCCATAACCATATTCAGCAAAGACCTTCTTCACCTGCTCCTGCATTTCCGGCGTAAGATGTTTCTCCCCCCGATGTACACGATAATAGGTAGTACGGTTACCCAGAACATCCATGATGCGGTACTTGATGGTCTGCATTTCGACATGTTTTACCTGGTCGTAGAGATGGGAAAATCCCCATGCTGCCTTGAACTGGTACACACGCATGAAATGGGAACAAGATGCATGGAGGTTAGCATCGGGATAAACAGCATTTCCGGCAGTAACATCATCGGGTTTGAACTTTGCCGAGATGAATCGGATGCATTCTGCTGCCCGAGGACAATCGGCATTGAAGCAGTACATCCAATGATAATCTACCAGACTTTTGATAAACGCAGGATCATTAAGATTTAATTCCATAAAAAATAAATTTTAAATTAAACATTAGGTTTCGCAGTGGTTATTGCCATTGTGGAATCTGTGTTGTCAACACTCCGCAAAGATACAAAATTTTAAAGCCAGATGCAAGCTTTGTCCCGAAAACTTTCATCTTTGTCCCGAATCACGTGCATAAAAAAAGCACTTTCAGCAAGAAGATAAGCAGAAAGACGTGATGGATAAAGTCAATAAGTGATGGATAGCGTGATGGATTTTGTAAACATTTCGTCCATCTATCACGCTACACAAAAGAGACAACCACCTAATTATCAAACGATTAAAGATTAAAAAATAGGAAACGTGAGGGATGTGAGGGATAAAAAGAGAAAAAACTTAGCACAAGCAGAAAAAATGATTTTGCACTCAAGTTTTGCATATTCAGAATGAGCCGATAAATGAGCCGATAAATGAGCCTCCATCCAATCGACAAACAGCCGAGATTAACGTAAAAAACATTAAAAACGACAAGATTCTCTGAGAAAAGCATTGCCTTATCCTAGGAAATGTGTAAAATCCAGTATATCGAAACCTAGGAAACGTGTAAAATCTGGCATATCAAAAGCTAGGAAACGTGTAAAATCTAGCACTTTGAAAGCTAGGATACGTGCAACAACAAGAATACCAAGAAGTTATGAGACGTAAGATCTATAATCAATTATTAAGATGGAAATCAGACGATAATGGGCAGAACGCATTGCTCATTGATGGGGGCACGACGTATTACCTATCGACTCCTTACGTCATTCACACCTCAGACTTAGCGGAAAAAGATGGGATAGTATATCTGCCACTCTATATGACACCCCTGCTATAAACAAGAGCTAGAAGAGGGCGTGCAAAGACTATATCTTGCACACCCTCTTCTTTTTTCCGATTCCTACAATATCTCCAACTGATCCTTTACCGCCTTATAACAGCGGCGGGAAACCGTGATTTCTTCCTGGTCGAAAGGAGGAGAAAAGATGCAGCGGAGCGTATAATTCTCGATGCAGAGAAGATAATCGAGATTGATGATGCAATCCTGACGAACCTGAGCCAGAGAAGGCGACATGGAAAGGATGGTCTTTGCCGTGGCCTGCCTCTTCAATTTATAAACCTGCCCATTCGACAACTTCAACTGCCAAAGATGAGTAGCCTCATCAAAAGTGCAACTGAACACATCATCGGGCTTCAACATCAATAAACCCGAAATGGTCTGAATGGCAAGACGCTTGGCTGCTGTTCCCAGCATCCCATTCATTCCCGAAAAATCCTGAGCCTTCTGAGAAGCCAAGACTGATTCAGAAGAACAGGAAGAGGACTCAGGAACGGAAGAAGCATCTTCATCCACATCATCTCCATCTTTCATTTTCTGCCGGATTCGGTCTACCACCAGTTCAAACTCATCCTGCTGATAAGGTTTCAACAGGAAATCGAAGGCAGAGGCTCTGAGCGCATCAATCATATACTTATCGAAGGCGCTGTAAAATACTACGATAAGTTCCATCGGAATTTCATCTCTCAGAGATTGCAACACTTCAAAACCCGTCTGTCCAGGCATTTCGACATCGATGAACAGCACATCGGGCTGTATGCTCATCACCAGATTCTTTGCCGATACCGCCGAAGAGGATGTGGCAATCACCTCAAAATCTTCCAGAGTTGCCAAATCATCCTGCAACCTGTGGATGCTCTGTGGTTCATCGTCCACAATCACAACCTTAATTCTATCTTGCATGTTATTTCGTTTTAAATTCTTATGAAAAGTTTCTTACTTAAAGACATTATAATCGTAATTACATGGAACTCCGATACTTACACATATTCCTCTATTCCTGGTACCACCCTCCTCTTCTGATGCTCCTCTGTTGCTCTGCATCTTGAAAAACATCTTGCGTTCGTTGCTTGCATTAAGCATTTCGATGGTACTGTTCAGAATTCTCAATCCGGTTCCCGTACTGGCAGCACAATTTTTCTTTTTCTTGCCAACGGTACCCGAAACTCCACATCCGTTGTCTGTAACATCTATGCGGAGCATATCGTCCTCAACCCAGATGTTTACATCCAGCAAAGGCTTATCTTCCGTCTCTTTCATTCCCACAAAAGCATGTTTCAAAGCATTCTCTACAGGAATCTGGATAATCATAGACGGCAGCATGAGCTTCATATTCACATCCTTGGCAACATGGAACTGAGGCATCGGAAGGAACGGATTGGTTTCATGGCGAAGAGTAGAATAGCTCGTCACCATCTGCAGTTCCTCTTCCAAACTTACCGCCATCTTATCGCAAGAAAGCAAGTAGGCACGCAGTACCTGTATCAGGAGCTGAAGCGGTTTGACATTAACCCCCTTCGGAAGATTAGATACGAAGATATTGAGCACATTAAATACAAAATGAGGCGAGAAACGATTGCGCACATTCTCCATCTTCAGAGCCATCATCCGGTTCATCTCCTCATGATGCTGATGCTTGCTGCGCATCCATTTGTAACGGATGAAAGCGATGAGAGCCAACACGCTCATTACCAGCAAGCCGATAATCAGGAGCAGGATGACTCTAAAGGATCTTACCTCTGCTTGCGTGGTGCTAAGAGATAAATCACGTCGAACGATGGCCGTATCCTGCTTGAATCTCAATTCATTCTCCTGAACATTCGAAACCATCGTAGCGTTACGGAGCGAATCGTCGTACTGATTCATCAGTTTCTGATATTGCAGAGCCTTGGCATATTGTCCCTTGCGCTCACAAAGAGCCGCCAGTCCCTTATGATAAAGGTAAAGATAATTAGGCGACATCTTGGAGAGATCGTATGGCTTGTTCAAAATCTCAGTAGCCTTCGCCAGACTATCCTGCTTCAGAGCCAGAGATGCATTCAACCCATCCACATAGAATTGCACATCGCTCTGCATAGAGGGCTGGGCAAAGAAGAATTTCGTGGTAAGAGTCAGATATTTCTGTGCAGAATCCAACCGGTTGAGCTCCAGATAAGTCTGTCCGAGATTAGCATCAACAATAGCCGTCGCCAGGGGCTGTTCCATCTGCTGTGTAGCCTTTTGAGCCTTCAGAAAGCATTTCAGAGCCTCAGCCGGTTTTTCCTGACTGCTGTACACATTTCCCCAACTGTTGTAAAAGAAATGAACATCTTTCGGATTCTTTGGCGGATACAGGCGTTCAGCCTTCTGGAAATAATGATGCGCCAGCTGATAGTTCTGCAAATCATTATAAACCTGTCCCAGTCCTGAGAGAATACTGTTCTGGGCTTCATGCTGATTCAGAGAATCTGCCAGGAAATAGGCACGGCGATACCAGGAAGAAGCATCCGCCAGCTTACCCATCTGTCTTGACGCATCGGCAATATTGATACATACATCAATCGCCTCGCCGCAACTGTCAAGGTTCATGATTTCATGATAAGCTTTCTCATAATAATTCAAAGCCTCCTTCCTCTTGCCGGAAACCAGCAAAAGTATGCCTTGCAGATTATCAGCATAAGAAAGAATTCTATTATCAGGAGTTTGTTTGCAATAAGCGTTAACCGAATCTATCAACGACTGGCATTGGGCATCAGCCCCCTTCATATAATAACATTTAGCTATTAATAATTTTTTCCATTGATCGCTTTTATCGGGATTACCTTCACATTTGAAATTTCTTATCAGCATAATCATCGAATCAGGATGACTCTGCATGAGAGATTGGTGACCGGACACAAATTCATCGATATCTTTATGCCACAACTCATCATCCTTCTGCCGATGAGAACAAGCGGCAAGCAACAGCATCAGAACGAATAGCCACAGAAGGCACAGTCCGTTCTTAATCTGCATCGTCATTATCTTTCTATATACACTTACCATGATAGACTATTTAAATGAATTTATGTTTCAGTTGCGAAAGTACAACAAAAAATCCAAATAGACAAAAAAATAACTGAAAAACTCATTTTTTCTATAAAATATGAACTAAAACGCGTTTAAATGTGTACCTTTGTAGTATGGAAATGCATTTATTCAAAAATATAGAACTAAATAATATACCTGAAAGGATGAACAATCCATTCAGCTACGAACCTCATCCGCTCTGCATCGAAGCATGCAAGGAGCTGCAGGATGAACTCTCACAGCGAAACGACTGGCGGGAGGAAATAGACCGTGGAAAGATGTTCGGCATACTTATCGTAGAAGCCAACAATAGTAAGATTGGCTATCTGAGAGCTTATAGCGGACAGATTGGCGGCAGAAGCGACTGGGAAGGTTTTGTGCCAGCCGTTTTCGATTATCTTCAACCCGACGGATATTTCAAGGTACATGAGGCTGAGATTTCGGAAATGAACCAGCAAATCAGACAGCTTGAGGCTAATGAAAATCTGAAAAAGGCGAAAGGTCTGATTGATATATTGCAACAGAAGCGCCAGGAATTTATCGCCAACTATCAGACAAAGATAAAAGAAGCGAAAGAAAAGCGAGATGCAAGGCGACAGGAAGCTCTTTCTGCAGGAAAATCTCTGAGCCAGGAAGAGGAAGAGGCGATGATAAAAGAGAGTCAGTTTATGAAGGCAGAGCTGAAGAGACTGAAGAAATCGGTAAACGAAAAGACGGCGCTGGAAACGGAATACGAAGTCTACGAAAAGGACTTGAAAAAGGCGAAACAGCTCCGCAAAGAGCTATCAGAAGCGCTTCAGCAATGGCTGTTTTCGAAATTCCAGATGCTGAATGCGGAAGGAGAAACCAAGGACCTGCTGGAGATTTTCAAGGACGAGGCGGTTAAGATTCCACCTGCCGGAAGTGGAGAATGCTGCGAGCCGAAACTCCTGCAATACGCTTACCAGCATGGCTACAAGCCTCTGCAGATGGCGATGTTCTGGTGGGGAGAGAGTCCGAAAGAAGAAATCAGACATCATCTTCAGTTTTATCCTGCCTGCAACGGAAAATGCAAACCGATACTACATTGGATGCTGCCTAAAACAGTCTTTGAAACCCAACAGACCGAAACTACTATATATAATAAGGTGGAAACGCTCTACGAAGACCGTGAACTGGCAGTCATCTATAAGCCCGAAGGTTTACTCTCGGTTCCGGGGAAAGATGCAACCCAGCCTTCCGTCTACGCTCTGATGCGCAGGAAATATCAGGAAGCTACCGGTCCGCTCATCGTCCATCGTCTGGACATGGCAACAAGCGGACTGATGATTATTGCCAAGACCGAGTTTGCCTATCATCGCCTGCAGAAGGAGTTTCTGAATCATCGGGTTCAGAAGAAGTACGTAGCCATCGTTTGCGGAAAAGACAAGGAATCGTGCAACCGGATTCTGAAAGAAGCTGAAGGCGGAAGAGGTTACATCTCGCTCCCCCTGATAGCAGATTTCCTAGACCGTCCACGACAGATGGTAAACCGCGAACAGGGCAAGGAAGCCATTACAGAATACGAGGTTCTAGAGCGTATTGACGATACCCATCTTCGCCTGGCGCTCTATCCTAAAACGGGCAGAACGCACCAGCTGAGAGTGCATTGTGCTCATCAGGAAGGTCTGAATGCCCCCATCATCGGCGATCCGCTCTACGGCAACGAGCCGGCAACAAGACTGCATCTTCATGCAGAGGAAATCACATTTGAGCACCCGATGACGGGAAAGAAGATGACTATAACAAGAAAGGCTGATTTCTAACCGAAACCAGCCTTTCTTCATATCTGCGGATGACAGAATCCGCAGAAACAGATGAAAACATCGTAACATCAGACAAAGAACATCACGATAACCTGAGCTATCACCACTCTGATAAACATGCCGAGCGGATAAACCGTAGCATAACTTATACTTGGCGTATCGCCATCCAGCGTCTCGTTGGCGTAAGTAAGCGCCATCGGATTCGCCATACTTCCACAGAGGATTCCGCAGATACTGCCGAAGTCATACTTCTTGGTCTTCAGGATGATGAGACCTACGATAACCACAGGCACAACCGTGATAAGGAAACCGATGCCTACCCACATCAAACCTTCCGGACGGACTACCGTCTCGAAGAACTGTCCACCAGCCGCCAATCCCAGGCAACCGAGATAGAGGGCAAGACCCAGTTCTCGCAGCATCAGACCCGCACTTCGCGTCATGTAAGAGATGAAATGCACACGAGGCCCCAGCGCACCAATCAGAATACCCATCACGATAGGACCACCGGCAATACCCAGACGCACAGGAGCCGTCATTCCAGGAATATCCAGAGGAACGGTTCCTACGGCTAGACCGAGAATGATTCCGAGGAAGATAGCGCCGAGGTTCGGCTCGTTCAGGGTCTTTACGGCATTACCCAGGAACTGTTCTACATGGTCGATACTCGTAGGGTCGCCAACTACCGTCAGTCGGTCGCCGTACTGCAGACGGAGGTCATCTGTAGCAAGCAGACGGATATCACCACGAAGCACTCGGCTCACATTCACGCCATAGGAATTTCGCATCTGCAGACTGCCCAGGCGCTTGCCGTTCAGTCCTGGACGGGTAACAACGATAATGCGGCTTTCTACCTTCGCATCAATCGCATTCCAGTCTACCTTATCATTATTCCACTCCTTATCCACCTTCTTTCCGAAGAGAATCTGCATCGCCGAGACCTCGTCCTTATTGGTAACCACGAGCACATTATCATTCGTATGAAGAACCGTATCAGCCTGAGGAACTATCACCTGTTCGCCTCTCCACACACGGGAGATGATGAACTTGCGATGCGTCATCATCGTAATCTCTGCGATGGTATTGCCGTTCAGGGCAGGATTCACAATTACATATTGTCCGATAGACGTATGGTCGTCATCATCATTATTGCGAATCTCCAGATCTTCCGGTTTCACAAAGAGTTTGCGCAAGAGCATCATCGCCAGGATAACGCCCACAACACCCAACGGATAAGTGACGGCGCAGCCCAGAGCCGCACCTTCGCTAGGCAAGCCCAACTGCTGCAACGCCTGCTGGGCAGCACCAAGGGCAGGCGTATTGGTTGTGGCGCCACACAGGATGCCCATCATATCAGGCAGACTGATTGGCAAAATCCAGCATAAGCCGAGCGAGAACAAGGTTCCCACCAGGATGACAGCCAGACTCCAGAGATTAAGTGAAATGCCTTCGTGACGCATCGAACCGAAGAAGTTAGGACCCACATAAAGACCCAGCACATACACAAACATGGTAAGGCCAAAGCTTTCTGCAAACTCCAGCATGTTCTGGTCAATAGAGAACCCTAGATGCCCCGCTATAATACCCACGAAGAATACGAAGGCTATGCCAAGGGAGATTCCTTTGACATGAATCTTGCCGAGGGCAAGACCCAAAGTACAAATCAAAGACAGGATGACGATGCCTTGCACCGCCGAATGCACGTTGATTAAATTATCAAACCACATAATGTTTCTTTATATCTATTCTAGATAATATTTTAAAATTGCTTTTTCTTGATGCAAAGGTACATTAAAATGCGAACAAAACAAAATAATTCCCATTTTTTTTTGTATTATTCTCGATTTGCAGTATCTTTGCATCCGCAAAATGTAATAAAAATGAAAGATATTTGTTGTATTGGGCACGTAACAAAGGATAAAATCGTGACCCCGAGCAGTACAGTTTACATGGCTGGCGGCACCTCTTTTTATTTTGCCTACGCCATCAACCAATTGCCAAAGGATGTAAGTTTCTCGCTCATTACGGCGATGGATCCTACCGAGAAGGAACCTGTTGAAAAGATGCTCAAGGCTGGAATAGACGTCACCTTGAACCCATCGCGCAATACGGTTTTCTTCGAGAATATTTATGGCGATAATCCTAACGACCGTAAGCAGCGTGTGCTTGCCAAGGCAGATCCTTTCACCACCCAGCAGCTGGAGCATGTAGAGGCCAAGGTCTTCCACCTGGGCAGTCTGCTGAGCGATGATTTCTCACCAGAAGTGGTTGCCTTTCTTGCCAAGAAGGGAAAAGTTTCCATCGATGTGCAGGGATATCTGCGCGAGGTGAGAGACGAGAAAGTTTACGCCATCGACTGGAAGGACAAGCTCGATGTGCTCAAAAACACCTATTATCTGAAGGTGAATGAAACCGAAATGGAGACCATTACCGGACTGAAGGACCCGAAGAAAGCCGCCAAGCTGATTCATGCCTGGGGCGTAGCCGAGGTTATCATCACCCTGGGTAGTGAGGGCTCTCTGGTTTATGTAGATGATACGTTCTACGACATTCCAGCCTATCCTCCTCATGAAGTAGTAGATGCTACCGGATGCGGCGATACCTATTCGGCAGGCTATCTCTACAAGCGCCTGCAGGGAGCCAATCCGGTAGAAGCCGGTAAGTTTGCGGCAGCCATGTGTACCATCAAACTGGAGCACAACGGACCATTCAACCGCAGCATCCAGGACGTAGAACGCATCATGAAATAAATTTTAGATAATTTATCCTATTATCTTCTTATTTTTGCCTGAATTGGTGTAACTTTGCATCCAATTATGGAACAGATTTCACCAATTCAGGCATTATTGCAGCAACGCACCCTGCTCCAGCTGGAGTATTATACCGAGAAAGAAGCCTTCCGCAAGCTTACCGAACAGATGGGCATGCAGCGGAAGGTGAAACGAGGTGATGCCTGGTTCCCGCTACAGGTGGGAAAGAGCTTTTATAATTCGCTGAACCAGACAGCCATAGAGGTTTTCCGAACCTCTGACCAGGATATCGAGCACAATTTTGAGTTCGGTCGCCCCGTCATGTTCTTTATGGTCAAGAAGATGGGCAAGAATGAGAACCAGGGCAACACAGCCCTTCAGCAGCCAGAAAACGCTTCAGACGCTAATCATAAAGTTCAAAATTCAAATCTCAAAGGTCAAAGTATTAAATATTTCTCCTTCACCGGAACCGTGAGTTATGTAGATGGCGACAGAATGGTGGTTACCGTACCCGATTCTGCCCCTCTGCTCGAACTTCAGCAGTCAACCGATCCTATCGGCGTACAGCTATCCTTTGACGAAACCAGCTACAAACTGATGTTCGAGGCCCTGGACCGCGTAATGAAGGCGAAGAACAACCGTCTGGCTTATCTCCGCGATTTATTCTATTCCCATCAGAAGGCAGGAAGATTCTCCTTCGAACCGATGAAGTTCCCTTGGCTCAATCCTACCCAGGAAAGGGCTGTAAACGAGGTGCTTTGGGCGAAGGATGTGGCCATCGTTCACGGACCTCCGGGAACCGGAAAGACTACAACCCTGGTGGAAGCCATCAACGAAACCCTGATGCGTGAGAGCCAGGTGCTGGTGTGTGCACAGAGCAATATGGCGGTAGACTGGATATCAGAAAAACTGGTGGATAGAGGCATCAACGTGCTCCGTATCGGAAACCCGACCCGCGTGAACGACAAGATGCTGGGCTTCACCTACGAGCGCCGCTTTGAGAGCCATGCTGATTACCCTCAGCTTTGGGCAATCCGCAAGGCAATCAGGGAATTAAGAAAGAACAGGAAGAAAGGAAGCGAGAACTATCATCAGAAGATGGACAGGCTGAAGAGCCGTGCTGCCGAAATAGAACTCCGCATCAACGCAGAACTCTTTGGCGAGGCGCGTGTCATCGCCTGTACCCTGGTAGGCTCAGCCCATCATCTGCTGGAAGGCATGAAGTTCGGTACCCTCTTTATCGACGAGGCTGCCCAGGCTTTGGAAGCTGCCTGCTGGATTCCGATGAAGAGAGCCAGCCGGGTGATTCTGGCGGGCGACCATTGTCAGCTGCCGCCTACCGTAAAGAGTATTGCGGCATTAAGAGCCGGACTGGGCAAGACCCTGATGGAGCGCATCGCCGAAAACAAGCCAGAGGTGGTAACCCTGCTGAAAATCCAATACCGCATGAACGACGAAATCATGCGATTCTCCAGCGACTGGTTCTACGGGGGCAAGGTGGAGAGTGCGCCTCAGATCAAATACCGGAGCGTATTGGATTATGACCATCCGATAACGTGGATTGATACTTCAAACGAGGAGAATCAGATAACGATAGAAGGAGAAGATGCTCCTGAGGATTCTGCTTCCACAGCATCTTCTGTATCTGCAGCCAATCAGAATTCTGATTTGAACTTCAAGGAGCAGTTTGTGGGCGAGAGTTTTGGGCGCATCAACAAGGCAGAAGCCGAGCTTACCCTGCTCACCCTGGCGGAATACTTCACCAAGATAGGCAAACAGCGCGTTTTGGAGGAAAGAATCGATGTAGGCATCATTTCGCCTTACCGTGCCCAGGTACAATATCTCAAGAAACTCATCAAGAAATATGAGTTCTTCAAGCCTTACCGCCGCCTGATAAGCGTGAATACGGTAGATGGTTTCCAGGGGCAGGAAAGAGACGTGATCCTCATCTCCCTGGTACGTTCCAACGATGAAGGCCAGATCGGTTTTCTGAAAGACCTCCGCCGCATGAACGTGGCGATGACGAGAGCCCGAATGAAACTCATCATCCTGGGCAACAAGGACACGATGACAAAACATCCTTTCTACAAGAAACTGTGGGAGTATGTGGAAGCTATCAACAACAACGAATAAAATAAAGACTATTTTATGCTACAACGAGACTACATACAGCGACTGATTCGCGAGTTTATGGCGGCACTCGAAAGAATGCTCGAAAAGAAAGAGGTGGAGGTGAGACGTGAGAAGATTAAGGAGCTCTACAATCAATACGTAGGCCCTTACGCCTTCTACAGCATCGCCACCATCGAGGACGTGATGAAGGCAATGGCAGGAATAGAGGACGAGGAGAAGCGACTCTCCAAGATGGACATGCTTGCCGAACTCTATTATCACGAGGCAGATATGGTGGGACAGCCCACAAGAGACGAACTCCTGAACAAGGCGTTCATGCTCTTCGATTATGTGGAAACCCACGGAGATACCTTCTCCATCGAACGCCGCAACAAAATGGCACAAATCAAACAGAAGATTGGAGATGCACTCAAATAAAGAGTGCATCCTCCTTATATTTTTAGGATAACAAAAACTAATCATAAAGTTCAATGGTCAAAGCTCAAAGTTCAAAGTCTACTAACGACATGACTGTAGGCTCGCCTTTGCGAGCCATCATCAAATTTGCAATTCCGCTGATTCTAGGTTACATCCTTCAGCAGATGTACCTCATCATCGATGCGGCCATCGTGGGAAGATGGATTGGCGTGGGGGCACTTGCGGCAGTAGGCGCATCCAGCTCCATCATGTTTCTCATCATGGGTTTCTGCAACGGCTCCTGTGCCGGTTTTGCCATCCCTGTCGCCCAGGCTTTCGGCGCCAAGGATTATGCCAAGATGCGGGCTTACGTAAGCAACAGCATCCGCATCGCCGTGGTGTTTGCCGTGGTCATCACCTTCCTTTCCTGCATCTTCTGCGGAAAGATTCTGCACCTGGTGAATACGCCGAAGGAGGTGTTCGATGATGCCTACATCTTCCTGATGCTGCAGTTTGCGGCGATTCCTTTCACTATCGCCTACAATCTGCTCTCCGGTCAGATCCGTGCCCTGGGCAACTCGAAGCAGCCTTTCTATTTCCTCATCACAGCTTCCGTTATCAACATTATCCTAGATGGCATTCTGATTCTCGGTATGGGGTTAGGTGTAGAGGGAGCAGGTTTTGCCACTTGGCTTTCACAGGGAATTTCCGTGCTGCTCTGTATCTGGTTTATCAAGAAGAAAATGCAGATTCTGATTCCGAAGGGAGAAGAAAGGAAATTCGATAATAAGAAGATAAGCATTCTGCTGAACAACGGCGTTCCGATGGGTCTGCAGTTCTCCATTACTGCTATCGGCCTCATCATGCTCCAGAGTGCCAACAACGCTCTGGGAACGGTTTATGTGGCTGCATTTACTGCCTCTATGCGCATCAAATATCTCTTTACCTGCGTTTTCGAGAATATTGGAGTGGCGATGGCTACCTATTGCGGTCAGAACCTGGGAGCCAGGAAGCTGGATAGAATTGGTCAGGGCGTAAGGGCTTCCATCAGGATGATGCTGGTTTATTTCGTCTTCACCTTCCTGCTCATCTATCCGTTTGCCGACGAGATGATGATGCTCTTCGTGGATAAGGGCGAGGCAGAAGTGGTGACTTATGCTGCCCAGTTTATGCGCATAGCCAACTATTTCTATCCTTGTCTGGGCTTGCTCACCATCCTGCGCTACAGCATCCAGGGCTTGGGTTACAGCAATCTCTCGATGCTGAGTGGCGTAATGGAAATGATAGCGAGATGCGGTGTGAGTCTCTGGCTGGTGCCTGCCCTGGCGTGGACGGGTGTCTGCTTCGGCGACCCTGTAGCGTGGGTCATGGCAGATCTCTTCCTCATTCCCGCCTTCCTGTGGCTTTATAAGCATCTGAAGAAGGAGCAAGTCCGATAGGGTATTTTTGACGTTTTAAAAATTTGCATTAAAAAATATTCTGCTAAGGGTTAGGAAAATGAAAATTCGATTGTAATATAGGCAAAAGAAAAGAAATAAAGTAATGCAAATAAACAAAGAAACGATAGAACAGCTCTTCCGGCAGCATTATCTGAGGATGTACCAATTGGCCAGGGTACTTCTGAAGGATGATGCAGCCAGCAAGGATGTGGTGAGCGAAGTCTTTGCCGATGTGCTCGACGGAAAGACTCAACTGGGTCTTGATAACGAGACTATAACCAGCGATTCGCCCTTGCCTTCCGCTAACGCCGGGAGCTATCTTTTGGTGTGTGTGCGCCATAAATGCCTCAACCTGTTGAGCCGACAGAAGATGAAAGACCGGGTTCATCACCTCCTGAAAGCCGATACTTCGCCTTCGATAGCTCCCCTGGAAGCGACGATTGCCGAAATAGACAGGGAAACCGACAAATACGAAGCAATTCTGGCTTATATGGATACTGAACTCACGCCACAAACCCGCAAGGTACTCGATCTCCGTTTTCGGCAGAAACTGAAATATCGGGAGATTGCTACGGAATTGGGCATCAGCGAAGTGGCAGTTTATAAGCATCTGGCGCAAGGCATCAGAAAATTAAAGCAAAAGTTTAACCCTTAGCAGATTTATTATGGACAAGTTTGAAAAAATACTGGATATCATCGACCATCAGGAGAAGTATTCTGATGAGGAGATTCGTGAAATATTGCAGGATGAGGAATGCCGAAAACTCTATCAGACGATGGTGGAAGTGGATTCTGCACTTGAAAACCCCTCTCCTATTATTAATATAGATGAGGAATGGGAGAAATTCAGCCAGGAGCATCAACTTCAAGAAGAGGCATCCCATCCTATAACTTCCTGGCGTAAACTGGCAGCATCCATCGCCGGCTTTGTCTTGATTTCGGGTATTGCCTTTGCCGCAATCCATACTTACATCAAGCGCAGCCAGGAACCAACCCAGATAACCGCAGATACTCATCCGGAAGTCATAAAATCAGATTCCGCAAAGCAGGTAGCAGCAAAGGATTCCCTGACTCATCCGAAACCAGAAAAGCCAACCATTCACAAGACTTTCGAGAATGTGGCTTTCGAGCAGATGATTTCAGAGATTGCTTCTTATTATGATTTACAAGTGAAGTTTGAGAATAACGAGGACAAGACCCTCCGCCTCTATTACGAATGGAACAGTCATTCGAGCATTGAGAACATCGTAAAAGAACTGAACCAATTCGAGAATGTAAACATCGAATTGCAACAAAACGAGCTGATTGTAAAATAACAAATAAAAAGCAACATCATTATGAGAAGATTTTCAGCCATCATATTCCTGCTGTACACGTTCGCCCTGGCGATGAGCGCACAGCACATCCAGCGCAACTATCACGACCGCAGCATGTCGGACGTCCTCATCGACCTCGACAAGGCTTCCAAGCGCTACAAAATCAGCTTCATCTACAACGAACTGGAGGATTTCACAGTTACCCAGAACGTGAAGACAGCCAATATTCCCGATGCCATCCGCAAGGTAATCGGCTTCTATCCGATGCAGATGACCGTGGGCGACAGCCTCATCACGGTAGAATGCATACGCAAGAGCGAGCGCAAGCTGATAGGCAGACTGATAGACAATCACAATCTTCCTGTAGAATTCGCCAACATCCAGCTGCTCAACCCGAAGGATTCCTCCTTTCTCTGTGGAGGCGTGAGCAACGCCAATGGCGATTTCGTCATCCCCTGCCAGCAGAAACAGGCCCTCATGAAGGTTTCGTTCGTAGGCTATAAGACGATTTGCAAACTGGTACCTATTGCCCGCATCGGAAATGTGAAGATGCAGGCGAATTCATACCTGTTGAAAGGTGTGACCGTTGAAGCCGCAAGGGTTGTAGAAAAAGTAGATAGACAAATCATCTTCCCTACAAAAGAGCAGGTGAAAACGGCTTCCAATGGTTATGATCTGTTGGACAACTTGTCTTTGCCTACCATTATCGTAAATCGAGCAGAACGCAAAGTTCTGTCATTAAAGGGCGGAGATGTGCAAATACGCATCAACGATGTCAAGGCTAGCATGCAAGATGTATTGGCTTTGCAGCCGGATGAAGTTACAAAGGTGGAATTCATCAATGTTCCAGGACTCAAATATGGAGACAGCAATCTGGATGCAGTCATCAACTACCAGGTCCGCCGACGCTATGCCGGTTATGTGGGTGGAGTTTCTACGATGCAAGGCACCAAGGCAGGTTTCAATAATAGCGACGGTTATTTCAAATACAATGTGAAGAAATCGGAATTCAGCATCAACTACAGTTTCTCCTATCGCTCGGTAGAGGAACGAAGCTATGAGAGTCTCGGTACTTATCATCTGCCCACAGGAGAAACTCTACATCGCAATTATTTAGGTTATGATTCTCCGTTCCTATACACCACCAATAATGTACAGTTGGGTTATAATCTTAGTGAGCCAGACAAATATACATTGAATGTACGGTTGAATTTCTACAATCACAACAGTCCTGTGAGAGGCATGAACCAGCTTTATCAGGAAAGCGGCAAGGCAAATCAATATCTGCAAAACAACAGAAAAATGCTGGAGCAGATTCCATCTCTGGACATTTATTATTCGCTCAACATGCCCCATGACCAGAACCTGGCTCTGAACCTGGTGGGTACTTACATCGGCACAGATTACCAATATCGTATGAGGGAATATACGTTCAACAAATCGCCGGATGAATCTGTAAAGAACGCTCCGCTGACCGATTACAGTTATGATGCAACTGGTAGAAAGCGCTCTCTTATTGGTGAAGGAACATACAGCAAGAACTGGAAACAGATGGCTTTATCGGTAGGTGGACAATATAATATCAGCCACACAGATAACATCTATGTGGGAAGCAGTAATGCTGATACGGAATTGAAGTACAGCAATCTCTATCTTTTCACCCAGCTACAGGGACAGCAGAAGTGGTTCAGTTATCAGGTGGGAGTTGGCGCAACCAGGTCTTCCATCCATCAGGGGGAGAACGGATACAGCAAATGGCTGTTTCGACCACAGGTAACTTTACAGGCAAAGGCTAGCGACCGTCTGAGTTTTAAATGGAGCAGCAAAATCACGTCAGACATCCCAAGCCTTTCCGACTTGAGCGAGTTGCGCCAATATTCCAACAGCTTTGAGGCGCGTGACGGCAATAGCGGTCTGAAGCCATTTACCGGCTACAACAATACCTTGTCGGCTTCCTGGAACATTCCGCTGATGTCTGTGTACCTGGAGGGAAACTGGACGTATTACGACAAGCCTATAGCTACTTCTATCTTGCCCGAAAAGCGGGAGGATGGCTCTTATCTCTTTGTGAGCAAACCGGAGAATCAGAAGAATCATGATTACAAGCACCTGCTGTTGACTCCTGAAGTTCACCTCATCAAGGATCATCTGGATTTGAACCTTATGTGCGAGTATCAGAATGTCAAGACAAAGGGTTTGGATTATTCCCACGAGTTCAATTACTTCAGTTATGGAGCAGAAATTCGGTACATGACGGGCAATTGGAACATTGGCTATGGTGCCTATAAGGTGGAAAAGAGTTTTTGGGGAGAAAAGACAAACGGCGGAGAGCCAACCTCCAATCTTGCCGTAACCTACAGTTATAAGAACTGGCAGTTTGGCGTTCTCGGATTATTCGTATTCTATCCTCATGGCTGCGTGTATAAGGATGAACTTTTCAACAAGTATGTGCAGCAGAAGAACAAGGTACGCCTTGCTGACCAGGGCAACATGCTTGTCTTTTCTGCCAGCTTCAACTTCAGCCATGGCCGCAGATACCATACAGGCAGCCGTAAGCTGAACAATAGCGATAGAGATAATGGTATCAGATAGAATAGTTTTATATTTTCCTGAAATCACAAATAAGCAAAAGGCTGAACTTCCTAACCCGAAGTTCAGCCTTTTTGCATGTCATCAGTAATCCAAATACACATTTTATCGTTTATAGACGACAAAAACAACAACTTTTTATCGTTTATAGACGATAAAAACGCATCAATTCTATCGTTTATAGACGACAAGCATCATTTTTAGGGCAATTTTGCGCTGGGACGATTACCCTTCTAAGAGAAGAAAATAATATTTCCAGTTAGGAAAATAAAAATCTCTAACTGGGAAAATATTTAGGATGAAAATGACTCAAAACAGACAGCTGAGACTCACTTTCCGGTTTTTCCGGCTCTAAATCGGGCAATAGTCTCAGTTATCCCGTTTTTACTTGCATTTTTTAGGAGAACATGATTTTGTATTTCAGCAAGGTCTAAATCTACTTTAAAGCAAAAAACAAAGCAATTTTGAGGGTTTGGGAGACCTAAAAAGAATGCTTTTGTAAAATCTTTCGAATAATCTATAGGGCTGAGACCGAAAATAAAAAACTGCGAAACCTTCATAAGTCGTTGTTTTCTAGGGAATTAGATTATCGTCTCTTTTCCTTTTACTTGCTTCCATAGTCTCAGTCTCAGAGTCTCAGTTGTTTTTCAAGCACCCCCTCTTCTTCTTATATACTTATATATATTATATATATTAATATATAATTAATTAATAATCAATAAGTTATAAAGATAAAGAAAGAGAGAACGGAAGAATGGTACCCCCTTTATTTATAACTGAGACTCTGAGACTGAGACTCTCTGCTCATCCCGAACAAAAAAGCAGGAGTCTGCCAGCATCCCTGCCAGCAGACTCCTTTTCCATAAACCGAACCTAAATTTTACACTTTCTTTTTCTAGGAAATGCAATTACAATGTAAACCTAAATATAACCTATTACCTTGATGAAACTTCTAATACACTTTTCTCTATTATAACGCTTTGCAAATGAATACCTTCTTAAGACTATTCAGCAACAGCCTGCTCTGTAGACTCCTGCTGAGTATTCTCTACAGGTGCATCCTGAGCCTTTACTTCCTCTGTAGGCTGCGCATTCTCCACCTGCTCTACAGGAGTTTCCTGCTTGGCAGAATCCTCAACGCTAGCCTGAGAACTGATAGCTGTGTCTTCTACTGTTGAATCGGCTGGAGCTACTGTATCAACTGGAGCTACTTCAGAATTACCCATCATTTTGCTAGAAGCAAAAACATTACTTACTGAAACCATTACCATAGCTGCGATAGCTGCAAAAACGAACTTCTTCATAATCTTATCTTTTAAACTGTTATTACTAATATTGTTATTTACTTTCGTTGTGGATTCATTATCGAACCCGCTATTCATTATCACAAGATGCGTGCCAGAAAATGAGCAAATCGACTACTTCTCCTGATTATCAGCCACTTATCATTTCCGTATCAAAAAAAGAGAGTGGGGAAAATGGGGAATGAGTGGGGAAAAAATCCACAAAAAAAATGGGGATTCCGTTCCAGATAACTTCCATTTTCCCCAAGAAACAGTTTTGTTTCACCCCGAATTCCGGATTTCTTTATTGCTTCAGATTCATTCCCAGCCATACAAGAGAGCATGGTTGCTCCAAAAGAAAGCACAAAAGCTAGAAAAATGAAACAGATATAGCCCTCAAAAACGCTCCTTTTTGGAAGATACATTCCTTTTTCAAGTTATACGGAAGATTGATGATTACGTTAACAACCTGATAATGAGCCTTCTAGAAGAAAAGAAAGCGTTCCAGTTCCAGTTGTTCCAATTATTTTTTCAGCATATCCCTTCTACCCCTATTTTTATATATATTTGTATATATATATAATTAATTAATAATTAATAAGTTATATAATATAAAGAAGCAAAGAAAAAGGACAAGCGAAAGATATGAACCCACTCAAAATTAATTGGAACAACCGGAACGCAGCCAACCGGAGCAAGCTAATTGGAACGCAGCCCCCAAGGAAATCCCCTTTTCTCTAGAAGGCAAGACCTATCCATTTGCTTTTCACCTTAGGAACAGAAAATCATAGGAAAAACATTAAATTTCCTTAAACAAGCCACCTTCTAGGATTATTTCAAAGCATAGTTAGAAATATTTTCGTATCTTTGCAACCGAAAGTCCCTTGAAAAAGTGGCAGAACAGAGCAAAAAGTCCCTTGAAAAACGTGCATGAATTCAAGAAAAGTCCCTTGAAAAACGTGCACAGCATAAAGGACAACACATCATAAATCATTAGAAAACAGATGTTTAAACGAAAAATCGAGAAATATCTCAAAGAATGGAAAAGTGATGAGCACAAAATGCCTCTCATCATCAAAGGATGTCGCCAATGCGGAAAGACATTCTCTGTACTCGATTTTGCCCATAAGAATTATGAGCATGTTGTGTATATTGACTTTTTCCAGCACCCAGAATACAAGTCGGTATTTGATGGTGGCCTGGACATCGATCTTCTCTGCATGACACTTTCTACCTTAATACCTGATGCCAATTTCGTATCGGGCAAAACCTGTATCATCTTTGACGAGATACAGGAATGCCCACGTGCTCGCACAGCCTTGAAATTCTTCAAGACTGATGGCAGATACGATGTCATCGGTACGGGTTCCCTGCTGGGAGTCAGCGGTTACCATACCAATGCTTCGTCAGAGGCTCCAATTCCTGTTGGTTACGAGACTATCATAGACATGTATCCAATGGATTTTGAGGAATGGCTCTGGGCAAATGGCATTAAGAAAATGACCATCGACTACCTGCATCGCTGCCTGGAAGAAAAGACTCCAGTACAAGAAGCCATCCACGAAAGAATGCGCCAACTGCTGCTGCATTATTGCATTGTTGGCGGAATGCCAAGAGCCGTGAGCGTATTTATGGAAACTCATAATATGCAAAACGTGCTACGGATGCAGCAAGCCATCATCGAAGAATACAAAGTAGATATGCTGAAATATGCTCCACAAGCAGACAAGTCGAGAATCAGAGAATGCTTCGAGTCAATTCCACGTCAACTGAGTAAGGAAAACAAGAAATTCGCATACGCCACAGTACGATCCAACGGAAGAGGACGTGACTATCAGGGCAGTTTGCAATGGATAGAAGATGCTGGCATTATCCGCCGTTGCTACAACCTGTCAGCGCCCGAACTCCCACTTGATGGCAACTCCATTCCCGACCAGTTTAAAGTTTACATGGCAGATACAGGGCTTTTCATCAGTATGCTCGAACCAGGAACGGCAGCTGACATTCTACAAGGCAATCTCTATGGATACAAGGGAGCCATTTTTGAAAATCTGGTAGCCGACATTTTTGGCAAGATGAATCGCAAACTCTATTATTTCCGCAAGGACTCGGGTTTGGAAATCGACTTTGTTACAAGATACGAAGGCAAATGCACGCTGGTAGAAGTAAAGGCGAGCAACGGAAACATTAAAAGTGCCAAGACCATCCTTTCGAACCCCGAAAAGTATCACGTATCTCAAGCCATCAAACTGGGAGATGTAAATGTGGGAACAGCCCCACAAACACTCATTTTTCCCCTCTACATGGCTTTTCTGCTGAAAAACAAATAATCTTCATTAAAATATCGGAATTCTAAGAATAATCCCGACAGAAATGATTATTTTTGCAAATAAAAACAGAATACTGTAGATAAATGCAGAGGATAACGCATAAGAGAATCAGATGTTCCTGGCTGCTGCTATTGGTTTACCTGCCGATGCTGCTTGCCGTTACGTTTCACCACCATGGTGAAGCGCAGGGAACTCATGCTGATTTCTATTGTGCCGATTGTGCCCATCATGTTCATCACGACGGGCATCTGATAGCCCTGCAGCATACCATGCACGACTGTGTGCTTTGCCAATTGCAAAGCACTCCTTATCTGGCTCCATCCCTCGTGGTTTGGGTTGCCATCACCGTGCTCCATCTCTCCCCTCGCCGTGCCTTCTGCTCTCCTTGCTTGTGCAGGGCGAAGGGGGTAAGATCTACCCGTGCTCCACCTTATTCTCTGTTTTTATAAATAATTGAATATAAACAGAATAAGGTAACAAATAACATAATGAGAACAATATTGAAATCAATATTGCTGATGAGTCTGTGCTCATCGGCAACAGCCCCTGCTATGGCTATAAACAGAGCAAATTATGATAAGAAGGAAGCAAACATTCATGAAGAAGATGCAAACATTCATGAAGAAGAGACAAACGATTCTACCAGACACCAGCCGCTGACGGAATCGAGCATGAAACTGAACGAAGTGGTGGTAACAGGCTTGACGGGCAGCCAGAAACTGAAGCAATCGCCGGCACCTATCTCCTTCGTTTCTGCCCGCCAGCTCGAAATGCAGCCTTCTACCAACATCATCGATGCCATCGCTCATCAGCCAGGCGTTTCGCAGATTACCACGGGAAGCGGAATTTCAAAGCCCGTAATCCGTGGCCTGGGCTATAACCGCGTGGTAGTGGTAAACGATGGAATCAGACAGGAAGGACAGCAATGGGGCGATGAACACGGAATAGAAATCGACCCCGCTTCGGTTCATTCCGTAGAGATTCTGAAAGGTCCGGCAAGTCTCATGTATGGATCGGATGCGATGGCAGGCGTCCTCATCTTCCACTCCGCTCCTACCCTTGCCAAGGGCGACATGAGAGCGAATTTCTCTACAGGTTATCAAACCAACAACGGACTTTTTGATTATTCGCTCAACTTTGCCGGCAACCAGGGCGGATTCGTTTGGAACACCCGCTACAGCGGAAAGATGGCGCATGCCTATAAGAATAAATACGATGGCTATGTATTCGGTTCATCACTCAGAGAGCAAGCATTCTCGCAGCTTCTAGGCTGGAACTACCGCCAGGGGCATTCGCATCTCACACTCGATTATTATCATCTCACTCCGGGCATCGTAGAGGGAGAAAGAGATGAGAAAACGGGCGAACTGGAAGTTCCCGATGACTACGATGCCAAGAGTTACGGCAAGCCGATGCCTTATCAGCAGATTCATCATTACAAGGCTGTACTTGATAATTCCTGGTTCCTGGGCGACGGCAATCTGAAACTCCTCTTGGGTTATCAGCAGAACCGCCGTCAGGAGTTTGAGGAGGAAGAGAATCCGAAGGAATGCGGACTCGATTTCATGCTCCATACCATGAATTACGACCTGCATTATCTCTCGCCGGAAATGAATGGCTGGAAGTTCTCTACGGGCATCAACGGCATGTGGCAGCAATCGGTTAATAAAGGTTCTGAATTTCTGATTCCAGCCTATCATCTCTTCGATTATGGTGTATTTGCCACGGTGAGCAAGGAGATAGGCAAACTGAACCTGAGTGGCGGCATCAGATACGATCATCGCCATCTGCACAGCGAGGCTTTGAGAGAAGAGGATGATGCTGAACCGCATGGTTCTGGCTTGAATGATTCTTTCCGCTTCCAGGCCTTTAAGCGCTGCTTTGAAGGAGTAACCGGAAGCATCGGATTGGCTTATGAAATCCTGCCCGATTTCAATCTGAAGCTGAACCTGGCAAGAGGATTCCGTGCTCCGAACATCAGCGAATTATCATCGAATGGTGTGCACGAGGGAACCCAGCGATACGAATTGGGAAATACGAGTCTGAAGCCGGAAAACAGCTGGCAATTCGACCTTGGTCTGGATTATTCTTCGCCTATCATTTCGGCAGAGCTCTCGCTGTTTGCCAATCGCATCAACCATTACATCTATAGCGAGAAGTTGGCAGATGAGAACAATCAGCCTGTCCTCATCGACGACACACCTGCCTATCAGTTTACATCGGGCGACGCCCGCATTCTGGGTGGTGAGGCGAGCATCGACATCCACCCTGTGGAGCATCTGCATATCGGCAACACCTTCTCGTATGTCAACTCGGTTCAGTTGCATCAGCCATCCGAATCAAAGTATCTGCCATTCACCCCAGCCCCTCGCTGGGTTTCGGATGTAAGGTATGAGTTTGTCTGCGACGGCAAGACTTTCGACCATCTCTTCGTAAAGCTACAGATGGATTGCAATCTCCGCCAGAACCATTATTTCGCAGCCAACGAGACGGAGACCGCTACGCCATCGTACACCTTATTAAATATGTATGCCGGTACCGACGTGAAGCTCCATGGCAAGCGCCTTCTCTCGCTCTATCTTTCGGGCGAAAACCTTACCAACCGTGCTTACCAGAACCACCTGAGCCGTCTGAAGTATCTTGACGTAAACCAGGTTACAGGCAGAAGAGGCGTTTACAATATGGGCCGCAACTTCAGCATAAAGATAGTGGTTCCGATAGAGCTGTAACTCCCCTTTTAGGATAAGCAATTCCTCATCAGGAATCAGAATTTTGAATAAACAAGTGCCGATAAGGTGCCAAAAGCTGCCGGAAAATCAACTTTTGGCGTCATTATCGGCATTTTTTCGTCTAATTATTAGACAAACATTACTACTTTTCTATGATATTTCGTAACTTTGCACCATGATTAAGAAACAAGGAACGATATTGATTGTTGATGACAACCGCAACATTCTTACTACGGTAAGGATGCTGCTGGAACCCATATTCGATGGCATCATCACCATCGCCAACCCTAACTCCATCCCAGCCAAGCTGAGAGAGGAGCATCCCGACGTGGTGCTGCTCGACATGAACTTCTCCAGCGGAATCAATTCGGGAAACGAGGGACTGTACTGGCTCAGGGAAATCAAGAGCCTCAGCCCGAAAACCGAAGTGGTACTCTTTACCGCCTACGCCGACATCCAACTTGCCGTAACAGGCATCAAGGAAGGTGCCGCCGACTTCATCGTGAAGCCTTTTGAAAACGAGAAGATGATCCGCACGCTGGTAGAGGCTAGGGATAAGAACAGGGCTGTGGATAACGTTATTAACAGGAATGGTGGAAAACCTGGTGGAAAAGATGCGCAAAGCGCTATGTATTGGGGAGATAGCGAAGTTATGAACAATTTGAGAAGTATTGTGGAAAAAGTTGCCGCAACCGATGCAAACATCCTCATTACAGGCGAAAACGGAACAGGTAAAGAGGTGTTAGCCAACGAGATACATCGTTTATCCACAAGATGTGGAAAGAAAATGCTGCCTGTGGATATGGGAGCCATTACGGAAACCCTTTTCGAGAGCGAACTCTTCGGTCATGTGAAGGGTGCCTTTACCGATGCCAAGGTGGATAAACCGGGCAAGTTTGAGCTTGCCGACGGCAGTACCATCTTCCTGGATGAGATAGGAAACCTATCCTATGGCCTTCAGGCAAAACTCCTTACCGCCCTGCAACGCAGAAGCATCGTAAGAGTGGGCGGAAGTAAGCAGATTCCCATCAACGTACGACTGGTTTGCGCCACCAACCGCAACCTGCAGCAGATGGTAAACGATGGCGAATTCAGAGAGGATCTGCTCTATCGCATCAACACCATCCATCTGGAATTGCCAGCCCTGAGACAGAGAAAATCAGACATCGTTCCGCTGGCAGAAAGATTCCTCCATCAATATGGCGATTTATATAATAAGGTGAATCTCCGTTTTTCGGAAGAGGCTGAGAAAAAACTTACCAGTTTGCCATGGTACGGAAACATCCGTGAACTTCAGCACGCCATCGAGAAAGCCGTGATTCTGTCTGATGGCGGAATGATTTCTGCCGAAGATATTGACGGCGGAAACCAGCAGAAAAGAGAGAAGCCCCTGGAAGAGGTTCAGACGCTCGACGAGATGGAAAGCCGAATGATAGAGAAAACCATCAGGGAATGTGAAGGAAATCTGTCGGTAGTAGCCGCAAGACTGGGCATTTCCCGCCAGACGCTTTATAATAAAATTAAGCGATATGGATTATAAACTAATTATAATTATCGTGCTTTTGCTCGTGGCTGTAGTGGGTTACATTCGCCTCTACCGCCACTATCGCCGAAACATCAAGAAGGTAACCTTTCTTTTTGATGCGATAGATAATGGGGATTTCTCCTTCAGTTTTCCTACGGAGAAGAGGTTTAAGGAGGATAAGATTCTGCATCAATCCCTCAACCGAATCAAGCTCTTCCTGCAGCATACGAGAGAGGAGCAGATGGATCGGGAGAAATATTACGAGCAGATTCTGAATGCGGTGGATACGGGCATCCTGGTGGTGGATAGTCACGACAACATCCTGCAGCACAACCAGGCAGCCCTCCGATTGCTCGATACGGATGTGCTTACCCACATGAACCAGGTAAAAGGAAAGCTGAAGGATGAACACCTGGCAAAGCATGAGACGCAAGCCATGCTGAAAGACAAGCACGTGCGCATCATCGCCCTGAGCGACGTGAGCCACGAACTGAGCAATCAGGAGGTGGATTCTTGGATCAAGCTGATTCGTGTGCTGACCCATGAAATCATGAATACCATCACGCCGGTTACTTCGCTGAGCGAAACTCTGCTTACCCGGGTTACAGAGGATAAAGACCTGAAGCAAGGCTTGGAAACCATCCACAAAACAGGAACCGAACTGTTGGCTTTCGTCAACAACTATCGCCGTTTCACCCATGTTCCCCAGCCTCAGCCTGCCCTCTTCTATGTGGAACCATTCCTGGAAAGAATGGCGTTGCTCTGCAACCACGAAGTAGAGATTTCGGTTTCTCCCAAGGATTTGCTGGTTTACGCCGACGAGAGCCTCCTCTCTCACGTAGTAACGAATCTTCTGAAAAATGCCGTAGAAGCTTTCAGGGAAAAGGAAAGAGAAGACAAGCAGGAATGCCGCTCCGCGGATTTGCAATCCGCGGCAAGCAAGAAGGCATTTATCCGTCTCAAAGCCTATGCCAACGCCCAGGAATCCATCATCATCGACGTGAGCAACAACGCCGGTCTCATCGCCGAAGATGTAGCCTCCCACATTTTCATCCCGTTCTTCACCACGAAGCCGGAAGGAAGCGGAATCGGTCTCTCCCTCTCCCGCCAGATCATGCGAGTAAGCGGCGGCAGCCTCTCGCTCCATCAGGACAAGGCACAGGGAATCACCACCTTCCGCATCATCATCCCATAAAAAAGTATAATTTTGGGGAGGAAAGTTTGGCACTTTCGCTTTTTTACCATATCTTTGCCATTATAAAAGATTAAGCTTATGTCAACAGACGATAAGACCATATTAAAGATAAAAGATATAGCTAAATCTGCTATTCCTTCAGGAAGCAAGGCTATATTGTATGGATCAAGAGCGAGAGGTGATGCTCGCAACGATTCAGACTGGGACATTCTTATCCTTTTAGATAAAGACAAGCTGGAACAAACGGACTACGACAGAGTAAGTTACCCGTTTGTCTTGTTAGGTTGCGACCTCGGCACAGAAATCAATCCAATTCTTTACACAAAGAAAGAATGGGAATCGTATAACTTCACCCCTTTTTACGAGAATGTAAATCGAGACGGCATTAGTTTAATATAAAAGTTATGGATCAAGTAAACAAAGACACATTAATCAGTCTGCAAGTAGAAAAAGCCAAGCGATTTTTAACTCAAGCAGATGAAATGGTTGAACTAAAGCATTGGGATTTAGCAGCCAATCGCTATTATTATGCCTGCTTCCATGCCGTACAAGCTCTATTCATAGCAAAAGGTGTTAATGCCCACACTCATGCCGGTATTAACACCCAATTCAGTTTACACTTCGTAAAGACTGGTATCGTAGATATCGCTTATGGCAGTTTCCTCGCCCGTATGTTCCAATTAAGGCAAAAAGCCGATTACAACTGCGCCTACGAAATTTCCGAAAATGACATCCTGGAAATTATTGGCTTATCACACGATTTTATAAAAGCCATATTAAACTTAGTCAAATAATTACTGATTGCCCTCCGCCTCCACAATCTGTCCATCAAACAGGCGGATGGTACGATGGGCTATCTTGGCATCATGCTCATTATGCGTTACCATGACGATGGTGGTGCCCTCGTGGTTCAGCTCGGTAAGCAGATGCATTACCTCGGCTCCATTCTTGGAATCGAGGTTACCCGTAGGCTCATCGGCTAGGATGAGCTTCGGACCAAAGACCACGGCACGGGCGATAGCTACTCGCTGCTGCTGACCACCAGAAAGCTGGTGAGGGAAGTGCTTGGCACGATGGCTGATGGCCATTCGCTTCATAATCGCCTGCACCTTTGCCTTGCGCTCCGCCTTCGGAATGTTGAGGTAGGTAAGAGGAAGCTCGATGTTCTCCTCTACATTCAATTCATCTATCAGGTTGAAGCTCTGGAACACAAAACCGATTTCTCCCTTTCTCACATCCGTGCGCTCTTTTTCCTTCAGGTTTGCCACCTCGTGATTACCCAGGAAATATTTTCCCGAAGTTGGATTGTCGAGCAAACCGAGAATGTTGAGCAAGGTGGATTTGCCGCAACCGGATGGTCCCATAATGGCAACAAACTCGCCGTCTTCTACTGTGAAAGATACATTATTTAAAGCAATAGTCTCCACATCTTCTGTGCGGAAAGACTTGCAAAGATTCTCTACTTTTATCATTTCTTCTAATGTTTAATGTTTAATTTGGGCATACGCCCTTAAATCTGTGTCATCTGTGAAAATCTGTGGGAGACTTATTCATCCTTGAGATACTTCACCGGATTACTATTCGCTACCTTGTAGCAGTTGATGACGACGGAAAGCCCGATGATGACGAGCAAGATGATGGTAACGTCGATAAACGACAAAGGCGTCATCGTAATCTTCTCGCTGAACGACATCAGCCATTGTCTGGCTATCAGCCAAGCCCCCAAGTCGCCCACGATGATGCAAGGCAAGGCTATCTTTATGATGTCCTTTAGGAAGATGCGAAGAATATCCTTCACCTTCGCTCCGTTCACCTTTCTGATTGCAATCTCCTTGCGGCGGCGATTCACCTCATCACTCGTATAACCCACCAATCCGAAGAGGGCGATAATCATCGTTACGATGCCGGCTACCAGGATTCCGTTGCGGAAATTAAGCTGGGAAGCATACTGGTTAGCCAATTCAGAAACATAACTTTTCACGATGACCTTATTGTTCGGATACATCGCCTGCACCTTCGATTGCAACTCCGACAACGATTCATCCTTCAGTTCATTAAACTTAACCAACATGTAGTAAGCCGTCTTGGCTGAATAGAAATACAAATCTGGAAATTCATTCATACCATCACCCCCGGTTTCCACAGCACCCCAGCGAATATTCCTGCACACGCCACAAATGGTAAAGATATTATTATCATGTCCCGTACAGGTAATTTGCTTGCCAACTACGCCATCCTTCCAATGCCACGTTTTGATGAGTTTCTCAGCACCTCGTTCATCAATAATTACCTGTCGGCAACTGTCATTTCTTTCCGTAAAGAAAGAACCCTGAACGATAGGAATATTCATCATCTTGAAGAAATTGTCGTCCACTCCCGACATCTCCATGATATTAAAGGTATTCTTCTCGTCGCCAGGTACTCCAACCATATTTCCACTACGATCATACCCATCGAGCGGAACATTAAAAGTCGAACTGCAATCCTTGACATTCGGCATCCGTCTGATTTCTGCCAGACATTGGTTGCGCTGGTCTCTATTGCTGGCATCTATCGAAACAATCGCTACATGATCGTAATCATACCCAGGATTGAGCCCCAACATCAGCTGGTATTGACCATTCACGATGTAAAGCAAACTGAACAGCAAACCAGAGATAACGAACTGGATGCCCAGCAAACCAAGTTTCCATCGGTTGCGATTCTCATTATAGCCACGGAAAGCGATGGCTACAGGAATCTTGTTGTAAAGCCAACCAGGCAACAAGCCGCCAACCAGCAGTACCAGAATACAGATAGCCACCAATATCCAACTGCCACGATTAAGTACCAACGTGCTTACCGGAGCAGAGAGGAAGTTTTCGATGGTTCCCTTGCAAAGGAATACAAGACCTGCAGCAAGAACAACCGACAGCCCCACATGCACCAAAGCCTCAGAGAAAATGATGGCATGAATGTTCTTCGATTCGGCACCATAGCACTTACGGACAGCCATTTCGCGAGAACGACCCACGAGATTTCCCACGATGATAAGCAGATAGTTCATCACAGAAGTGAAGAGGAGGACAAAAGCGATAATTCCCATAATCCATCCCATCTTCTTGATATAAGGATTTTGGGTGTAAACATCGCTCAATACCGTGAAATCATAGTTCAGTTCTATTCCCATATTCTTCATCTCCTTCAAAGGGAAATGATCCTCTCGCATCTTATTCACGTAAGGCTTGAGTTCTTTTGCCTCATGCCCCTTTGCCAACCGGATGTAGGACCTATAGGAATCATTTCCCACCCATTGGCCTCTGCCATCGTAGGAATATACGTATGGCACACTACACCTCGACAGAATCATCTGCGTACCATGAAAGGAAGAACCCCAGGGAAACGCTTCGAAAACACCATAGATGGTAAAAGTGGTTCCCGGATAATTAGAAAGCGTGAAATGCTTACCTACAACATTACCGCCAATTTTTGCTGCCGTTTCTGAATCGATGAGACAGGATAAGGGTTGGGATAGAATCTGTTTAGCCTTGCCTATCAATATCTTCTGTGGAAAGACATCAAAGAAACAACTGTCTGCCATCCTGATATTGGCAGAAATGATGTTCTGGTCTTCCATCTTGCATTGGGCATCATCATAAAAATAGTGAGTACTGGTAGCAACTTCCACCATAGGCGCATATTGCTTTACACCTTGGGCGGTGGCTCCTGAAGTATTGGCAAACTCCATGGTTTCGCCATGGTTAGTACCCACTTCTGAAATCTGATACGTCCTTTCCCATCCAGGGAAATACGTATCGTAAGTCTGCTCGAAATAAATCTCGGCAATAATTACCGAACTGATTGCCAATCCGAGCGCCAGACACAAGATCTTCACGAAGTTGTGCTGGCCCCTCCGAGGCAGATTCTTGAATGCGTTAATAATATGTTTCATCGTATATTGTATATAAGGGCGTATGCCCCAATTTCACATTTCTAATTTCTCATTTCTAATTTAACATTAGAATTTCATTATCCTTATATGCTTCATAGCCACTAACGATGACTTGTTCGCCCGGCTCCAAGCCCTCAATCACCTCATAATACTGAGGATTCTGGCGACCGATGGTTATCTTGCGGCGATAAGCCTTCTTGCCACTCTTGTCTAATACGAAGATCCATTGACCGCCCGTTACACTATAAAACGTGCCTTTAGGGATAATTATTGCCTGCTTCGACTGACCGAGCTGCAAATCCACGTAATAGGTCTGACCGGTTCGGATGTTGCCAGGGCGAACACCTTTGAAGATGAAGTCGATGCGGAACCTGCCGTCTCTTACCTCGGGATAGACCTTGCGAACCTGCAGGAGATAATGCTTACCATTCTGGTCGAAGGTAGCAGTAAGCCCCGGTTTTACCCGGTCGATGTAATGCTCATCTACCTGTGCCTGCACCTTGAAATCGCTGAGGTCGTTGATGACGCCAATCTTCTGTCCAGCCTGGATGCTCTGTCCTAACTCCACATCGAGCAAACCGATTTCGCCCGAAATGGTGCTGCGGATGTTCAGCTTCTCCTTGCGCTGGCGAACCAGCTGCACATTCTTCTGCATGGCTTCTAGATTATCACCCATCTGATCCATCTGCGAACGGCGGAGCTGTGCATCCTTCTTCAATCGCTTGCTGATGAGCGCATGCTTCTTGACGGCAAGGTCGTAATCTTCCTTTGCCTTGAGATACTCCTCGCGCGAATTGAGTTCTTCCTTGTGCAACGCCTCCTGATGCTGATAGGAACGGCGCTTGGTAATGACATCCTGCGAAAGCGACAGTTCCTCGTTGCTATTGTTCAGGCGGTCCTGCTCCATCGAAATCTGGGTGTTGCGAAGCATATCCTGCTTTTCGGCAAGTTCGCTTTCGGCATTCAGAATCTCCAGGTCGAGATTCGAATTGCTCAGTTTCACGATCACATCACCCTTGTTCACGTGGGCACCTTCATCCACCACTTTCTCCAGAACGATACCGCCTTCCTCAGAACTGATCTGTACCACGGAGATAGGAACCACCTGTCCATCCACCGAAACATAATCGTTGAACTGCGCCTTCTCTACGGTTCCGATGCTCAATCCCTTTCTATCCACCTTCAGAGTGGAAGAGAAATTGCTCAATCCCAACCAAATGAGGACTGCGATCAAAACCGCTCCTCCGCCAATCCATGCCCAATACTTGCGAGGCACGAGATATTTTTTCTTTTCTATCTTTATATCCATAATTTTATCTTATTAAATTTTCTCCCTGATAATAACCTACCAGCCTCTGTTTGATAATGAGCAGCATCTGCATCTGGAGTTCCTTGATTTTGCTTTCCAGAAGCGTTTGGGCTGCGGTATGAAGATCGAAGGTGGAAAGCATTCCTTCCTCAAACTTGCGGCTCGACATGTGATAGGCGAGCGAATCGGAGGCCACCTTCTTCTGCATCTGATGCAATTCCTTGGCGTAACCCTCTGCATCCATTACCGCCTGGGCTATCTGGTCGTGAAGTTTGCGACGGGTTTCCTCCAGGTTCACCTGTGCCAGTTGCCAGTCGTTGCGTGCCTTCTTCACGCTGTGCCAGCGGTCGCTATTATAAATAGGTATAGAAAGGGTCAACGCGAGGTATTCGCCCTGGTTGTTGTGAAACTGCGAGGCAAACCCATCGTATTGCCCTTTCTGAGAGAGATTCTTATAATAGTTGGTAGAAATGCCGCCACCGAGAGAGAGTGATGGTAGCAATCTGCCTTTTGCAATCTTGTAATCATACCGTGCCCGCTCCACTTCGTATTCTGCCGACTTCAAATCGGGAGAGATATGCTGAAAGTCCTGGTAAATGGCTTCGGAATTTGTATAAGAAGCTGAAACCTCTTTATTTTCTGCCTTTAGCTTCAGATTCCGCTCTTCAGCTATCTGGATTTTCAGTTCTTCATCCACCGGAAAATTCATCGCAGATTTCAAGGCGAGCAGACTCTGTTTTGCCACATTCTCCTGATGCGTAAGATTGTATTCATCTTCCGCCACCTGCGATTCCATCTGCACCACATCCGGTCGGCCTTTTTCGCCCAGTTCATACAGGCGCTTCATCTTATCCAGCATCCGCTTGCTTTCGTTCAGTTTCTCGCTTGCTATCCGAATGCTTGCCTCAGCATAGGCAGCATCCACATATTTCTGCATCACGTCGATGGCTCGGTCGTCCTGAATCTTCTGCATCGCCGTGGCTGAATAATCCCGACTCAACTTAGCCTGCTTCAAGGCGTTGATGGTGGCGAAACCATCGAAGACATTCAGTTCGGCATAAAGCTGATAGTAGTTGTTGAATGTCGTTACATTATTATAAGTATTGGTTTCCGGGTCGATGTTTCGTCCCCAGGCGTACTGTCCCTGTACGCCACCCGTAACGGTAGGCAGGAATCCAGCCACAGCATGCTGGTAATCCTGCTTGCGCTGGCGGGCGTTAACCACTTCCCGCTTCACCTCCGTGGCGTGCTCCACGGCGTATTTCATGCAGTCGTCAAGGCTCCAGCTCTGTGCCGAGACGCCAGCCGTCCAAACCAGCCATCCTATCAATATTCCTGTTCTTTTCATAATCTTCTTCATTTTGGCATGATAAGGACAAGAGCCGTGCCAAAACTGTACATCTCCTGATAATCAATCCCTTAGATAAAAAGCCTCATTAAACAAACTGTCCAACAATTAGACACCGGCGTCTAATTGTTGGACAGAAATCTCTTTATTTATCGGCTTTCGTAAGTACTTGCATCAGTCTTCGAAACTATTTATGTTAAAACAGGAATCTAATAATCCTCCATATAACCCTTGGTAAACATATCGTAGGACAGGGCTTCCAGTTCTGAGAGCGTCATCTGCTCTACCGAATGCTCTATCTTACGTATCAGTTCGTCTCGCTTGAAATCGTCGTCATCGCTCAGACGCGATGTAAATCTGTTACTCATTTTTTTGAATGTTAAGTGTTGAATGTTGAATGTTAAATTGGGCATACGCCACTAAATCTGTGTCATCTGTGAATTGAAAATCGCTGGCCGAAGGGAAAAGCAAATCTATGAGAATATTACATCCGCTCGTAGGTGTTGATAACATTTCCATCATACGCCTCGTGGCTGATTAACCGGACGTTATGAGGAAGCATAGGCGCTGGTGTTCCGGCAGTTACCACGTTTTCCACAGATGTGGACAACAACGTTTCTACCCTGATTTCATCCCAAAGTCCAGCATCGAGGAATGCCTGATGGGTGATGGCGCCTCCCTCTACTATCAGCGACTGCACCTTATTATTATATAAGTATTGCATGATTTGCTGCAACACTTCCGTCTTGCCCCGTGAGAAATCCAGACCTTCGAAACAAGGATGATGGCGGTCGATGACCAGGCGCATCGGGTCCTTGCCGCTCCAATCTCTAACGTTGAGCTGACTGTGGTCGCGCTCATCGGTTACGCGGCCTATGAGGATGGCATCGTTCTCTGCACGCAACTTGTGGGAGAGCATCTTGGTGAAAGGCGAGGAAATAGCCATACCCCTACCCCCGTTGTCAAGAAAGCCATTCGCGGTCTGCGCCCATTTCAGGATGATGTAAGGACGCTGATGGGTGTTAAAGGTGATGAAGCGCTTGTTGAGTTCGAGACATTCCGCCTCCAGAACGCCTACTGTTACTTCGATGCCTGCCTCGCGAATCTTGCGGATACCGCGGCCCTGAACCTTGGCAAAGGGATCTACGCAGCCGCAAACGCATCGCTTTACACCTTTTCTTACTATCAAATCGGCGCAAGGCGGCGTCTTGCCGTAATGAGAGCAGGGTTCGAGACTCACATAGATGGTAGCTTGGCTTAATAGATGCTCATCCTCGGGCTTAATTGAAGCAAAGGCGTTGACTTCAGCATGGCCCTCTCCGCATCTTACATGATAGCCTTCGCCGATGATTCTGCCATCACCACTCACGATAACGGCTCCCACCATCGGATTGGGTTTGGCATTCTCTCTTCCGTTTTTCGCCAGCTGCAGACAGCGGCGCATAAACATTTCGTCTATTTCATTTTGCGACAACGGTTCGCCCGTCTTCACATTCTGAAAAGAAACATTATTTTGTTCCATATCTAAAACTTTTCTTCGTTTTTTACTTACTTTTCGATAAAATGTCGTACCTTTGCTCTCAAATCAAATCATAATATACGATTTAGAGATGAAAACGTATCAACAACTTTGGCAATCCATTACCCCTCTATATGAGGCGGGCGAAGCACAGGCTATCGTCCGCACCGTGCTCGATGTGAAGTACGGAATGACGCTGACCGACATAATCTGCGGCAAAGTTAATGAATTATCTGCAGATGAAGAAAGAAAACTGGAAGAAATTATCAGAAGATTACAAAAAGGCGAACCTGTACAGTATGTTCTGGGCGAAGCTGACTTTGCAGGAAGAACCTTCCATGTAGAGCCGGGCGTGCTGATTCCGAGACCCGAAACGGCGGAACTCTGCGAGTGGATAGAAAAAGATGCGACTGAAAACAAAGGGATTACGGAAGGAGAGAAGGAAGAAAACACCATCCGCATCCTGGACATCTGTACGGGTTCGGGCTGCATCGCCATTACGCTGGGACTGGACATCGGCGGCTCGGAGGTTACGGGTTGGGATATTTCGGAAGATGCCTTGAAGATAGCACAGGGAAATGTTGCGCTACTGGATGCCGGTAACGTAAAAATAGAATATCAGGATGCCCTGAAGTTGGCGGAAACATCGGATGCCGGAAGATGGAACATCATCGTGAGCAATCCCCCGTATATCTGCGAAAAGGAGAAAGCGGATATGGAGAAGAATGTGTTGGAACACGAACCCGGAATCGCCCTCTTCGTGCCCGATGAAGAGCCTCTGAAGTTCTACAGAGCCATCGCCGAATATGCCTCTTCTGCCCTCAAATCCGGAGGTGCATTATACTTCGAAATCAATCCTATCTACGAAAAAGAAACAAGGGAAATGCTGGAAGGATTGGGTTTTAAAGCTATTGATACAAAGGAAGATGCCTTCGGAAAGCAGAGAATGATGCGAGCCGGCAAATCATAAAGTTCAATGTTCAAATCTCAAAGTTCAAAGTAAAATCATCATGTTCAAATCTCAAAGTTCAAAGTATAAAAAGCCGATGACCGAGCAGCAGGCGCTCCTGAAGCTCACCACCCTCTGCACCCAAGCCGAATATTGCTCGCAAGAGATGATCGACAAGATGAAGAAGTGGGAACTGCCCGAAGATGCCATCGCCAGAAACATGGAATTCCTGACCGAGAAGAAATTCATCGACGACGAACGTTTCGCACGCTTCTTTATCAACGACAAGATAAAATACAACAAGTGGGGACGCCGGAAGGTGGAACAGGCGCTGTGGATGAAACATATTCCGAAGGACATCTCCGACCCTATCTTCGAAGAGATTGAAGACGACCTGTATATGGAAACCCTCCTGCCCCTGATGAAAAACAAATATAAAACCATCAAGGCAAAGAACGACTATGAACGCTCGATGAAACTCATCCGCTTTGCCCTGGGAAGAGGATACAGCATGGAGGTTATCCACAAATGCATCGACCGGATGAAGGAAGAAGATCTGGGAGACATCGATTTCGAAGAGGAATTCTAAAACAAAGCATCAAGTTCAATATCCCAACCTCAATATTAAGAGTAAAGCCATGCGTACCAGCCTGTTAAGAGACATATTCGATTTATTCTTCCCCCGAACCTGCGCCATCTGCGGAAATGTGCTCGCTGGCGGGGAGGAGATGATATGCATAAAATGTCTGTTACGCATGCCGGAAACCGATACCTGGAAACAGCCCTACGACAACGAGATGGCAAAACTCTTCTGGCATCTGATTCCCATCGAACGCTGCTGCGCTCTCTTCCATCACATCAGCCATGCCACATCGGCTAGAGCCGTCTACCAGCTGAAATACATGCATCATCCTGAAATGGGAATCTATCTGGGCAGAATGCTGGCAAAGAAGGGGTTAGGCATTCAGTTCTTCGACGGAATAGACGCCATCATCCCCATCCCGCTCACCCGAAAACGAGAAAAAGAACGCGGCTATAACCAGAGCCTTCTCATCGCCAAAGGTATCCAGCAACTCACCCATCTGACCATCATCAAGGATGCCGTAAGAAGGAAAAAGTTTAGCGAAAGCCAAACCCACAAGAACCGGCAGGAAAGACAGGAAAACGTGAGCCAGGTTTTTGAAGCCGCAGCAACCTATCATGACGGGCAGGGCGAGCACCCCATCACGCAACTTGAGGGCAAACATATCCTCATCATCGACGACGTATGCACCACCGGAGCCACCATCATCTCCTGTGCGGAAACCCTGATAAAAGCAGCCGGAAAGATGAAGATAAGCGTGCTGACTGTAGGTTTCGCACACGACTAAAGGCCCTTTTTGCCGAGAGTTAAAACATTTTAACCCTAAATATAGCCGCCGTGTGCAAAAATCATTGTACCTTTGCAAAATAATTAATAATAATTTAATCCTTTAAAGATTATGGACAAACTGAAGAAAGAATTCGCATCTAAGTTATTGAAAGTAAAGGCTATCAAGTTGCAGCCTAATGATCCATTCACATGGGCTTCTGGCTGGAAGTCACCATTCTATTGCGATAACCGCAAGACTCTCTCATTCCCAGAACTCCGCAATTATGTAAAGCTTGAGCTCGTTCACGCTATCCTGGAGCAGTTCCCAGAGGCTGATGCTGTAGCCGGAGTAGCTACTGGTGCCATCGCGCAGGGTGCTTTGGTTGCTGACGAACTGAACATGCCTTTCGTATACGTTCGTTCTAAACCAAAGGATCACGGTATGCAGAACCTCATCGAAGGTCAGCTCGACCCTAAGGCTAAGGTTGTGGTAGTAGAAGACTTGATTTCTACCGGCGGCAGCTCTCTCAAGGCAGTAGAAGCTCTCCGCAAGAACGGCAACGAGATTGTGGGCATGGTAGCTAGCTACACCTATGGTTTCCCTATCGCCGAGAAGGCTTTTGCTGATGCTAACGTAAAGCTGGTTACTTTGACCGACTATGAGCACGTAGTGGCAGAGGCTCTGGAGACTGGCTATATCAAGCAGGAAGACGTAGAGTTGCTCCACGAGTGGCGCAAGGACCCAGCTAACTGGAAGAAGTAATCAAGCTGACCCATCAATAATGAGTACAAGTACATTCGAAAGTAATATCAAACAGATTCCTCACAAGCAGGAATCTGTTTACCGTACATTGAGCAATCTGAACAACCTGCAGATGCTCAAAGACCGCTTCGAGCAGGTGAAAGACCAGATTCCTGAGGACAAGAGAAAGGAAATGGAAAAGCTGAAGGACCTCAAGTTTGATAGCGACAGCATCTCTATCACAGCACCTATGGTGGGTGAAATCAAGATGCGCATCATCGACCGCGAGGAGCCTAAGACCATCAAGTTTGAAACAGAAAACAGCCCTGTTCCTTTCAACTTCTGGATTCAGCTGCTCCCTACTGGCGAGTTCTCATGCAAAATGAAACTCACCATCAAGGCAGAACTTAACATGTTTATCAAGGGTATGGTGAAGAAGCCATTGCAGGAAGGCATCGAAAAAATTGCTGATGCGCTTGCGATGATTCCTTACCAGGATTAATAAATAAAGAAATTATGGCACATAAACTTTGGGAAAAGAACTTCGAAGTAAACAAGGAAATCGAAAGATTCACCGTAGGAAGAGACCGCGAACTCGACCTCTATCTCGCCAAGTATGACGTGCTGGGCAGTATGGCACACATCACCATGCTCGAAAGCATCGGACTCCTGGAGAAAGATGAACTCACCCAGCTCCTTGCCGAACTGAAAAACATCTACGCCATCGCCGACAAGGGCGAATTCGTAATAGAAGACGGCGTGGAAGACGTTCATTCCCAGGTAGAACTGATGCTCACCCAGAAACTGGGCGACATGGGCAAGAAGATTCATTCGGGTAGATCACGCAACGACCAGGTTCTCGTAGACCTCAAACTCTTCACCCGTCATGAGTTGAAGGAGATTGTGGACGCCGTGAAGATTCTCTTCGATGAGCTGATTCAGAAGAGCAACCAGTATAAGGACGTGCTGATGCCGGGCTACACCCATCTGCAGGTGGCTATGCCTTCATCATTCGGTCTCTGGTTTGGCGCTTATGCTGAAGGACTTGCCGATGACATGCTCTTCCTTCAGGCTGCTTACCGCATGACCAACCGCAACCCATTGGGTAGCGCTGCCGGCTATGGAAGTTCATTCCCATTAAACCGCACCATGACCACCGAACTTCTCGGTTTCGACAGCATGGACTATAATGTGGTTTATGCACAAATGGGCAGAGGAAAGATGGAGCGCAACGTGGCTTTCGCCATGGCTACCGTGGCAGGAACTTTGGCAAAGATGGCTTTCGACGCCTGTATGTTCAACTGTCAGAACTTCGGTTTCGTGAAATTGCCTAAGGAGTGCACCACCGGTTCGAGCATCATGCCACACAAGAAGAATCCAGACGTATTCGAATTGATTCGCGCCAAGAGCAACAAGCTCCAGAGCCTTCCACAGCAGGTAATGCTCATCATGAACAACCTGCCAGTAGGCTATTTCCGCGATCTCCAGATTATCAAGGAAGTGTTCCTCCCTGCCTTCGACGAGTTGAAGGACTGTCTGCAGATGGCTGCCTACATCATCAACAAGATGGAGGTGAACGAGCATATTCTTGACGATCCTCGCTACGATCCTATGTTCTCAGTAGAAGAAGTGAACCAGCTTGCAGCCAACGGAATGCCATTCCGCGATGCTTACAAGAAGGTAGGACTGGAAATCGAGGCTGGCGAATTCAAGCCAAACAAGGATATTCATCATACTCACGAAGGCAGCATCGGCAATCTCTGCAACGACAAGATTCAGGCGCTGATGGAGCAGACCCTCTCTGAGTTCCACTTCGAGCGCATGGAGAATGCCGAGAAGAATCTTCTGAAATAAAGACAGAAAGGTTTCTGCATGAAGAATAGCATATATAATAAGGTGTATATATATAATAAGGTGAAGAGCATGGCTGGAATAGCTATGCTCTTACTTTGTTCATGCGATGCAGAAAACAGCATCAGCACCAAATATCCCTGCCAGTTCTATTTCAAGTCGCAATACCATCCGGGCACAAGTCTGGAAACAGCCCTCAACGGAACGGGCATCTACACGATGGTTAGCGCCAAAAAGGTGAATGGAGCCTGGAATATCTATTCTACATTAAACGATGGGAAAAACAAGACGGAAACTATCGTTCTCTCTACACAGAAGGAGAATTATGCCAACTATACTTATCTGGGAGCGGGCAACGACCCTAAAGATGCCAAAAAGAACGGCTTCATCATGGGATTATCAAACTTCAGCGGACCTGTAGCCTGGGACCGCCAATGTCCAAACTGCCTGGAACAATATGGCGGCACCAACTATCCGCTGGAATGGACCGGCAACCGCCAATCGGTAATTTGCGACAAATGTAAACGCATCTACAGCCTGGAAAACGGAACCATCACAAGCGGCGGAAAGAGCAAAAGCGACAAGCCGCTGATGAAATATGTAGTAGATTACCATGGTACAGGAAGCGATATACATGTAGGAAACTAAGCAGAAACGGAGGGCAAACGAAAAAAATAGCGCTTTCTTGTCTTAAAAAATGTAAATCGTTTGGAGATTTAAAGAAATAGCATTACCTTTGCACCCACATAACGCGGAAATAGCTCAGTTGGTAGAGCACAACCTTGCCAAGGTTGGGGTCGCGGGTCCGAGTCCCGTTTTCCGCTCAACTCTTAACGTTTACCATGCCGCAATGGTGGAATTGGTAGACACGAGGGACTTAAAATCCCTTGGCCAGTAATGGCTGTGCGGGTTCGAGTCCCGCTCGCGGCACCTTAAAGTTTTTCCTTATGAAAAAATTTGCTTACATCCTCATTTTATTCATTACGCTGGTCTTAACATCATGTGGTGTTAGCAGTGGGCATTTCAAGTTTGAAGGCAAATTTCTCAATATGAATCAAGGCGAGTTTTATGTATACAGTCCTGACGGGGGCTTCGAAGGCGTTGACACCATCAAGGTAGAAGGCGGCCGTTTCACTTTCGAAACCGAATGTAAGGAAGATTTTACCATTATGCTTGTTTTCCCTAATTTCTCTGAGCAGCCTATCTTCGCAAAATCGGGCAAATCAGTAGAAATCAAGGCAGATGCTTCGCACCTTAAGGAAATGGAGGTAAGCGGAACCGAGGATAACGAACTGATGACAAAATTCCGCAAGAACATCCTGAAAGATACGCCACCTGAGGCTAAAAAGCATGCTGAAGACTTCGTCAGAGAACATCCGAATTCTGTGTGCAGCATCTATCTGATCAAAAAATACTTCATCACTTCTACACAACCTGATTACCGCAAGGCGCTCTCACTCATCAATATCGTAGAGAAGGAACAGCCTAAAAACGGACAGTTGGCTAAGATGAAGCAGTTGGCAGAAACCATGAAGAATGTAGGCACCGGTGCAACCCTGCCTTCATTTACAGCATACGATATCAACGGAAAACTCGTTTCTAGTACAGAAATGAGCAGCGCTCCGGTTGCCGTAATCTACACCTGGGCTACCTATAACTATGACAGCCAGGACATGCAGCGCGAACTGAAGAGCCGGCAGAAGAAATCGAACGGCAAGCTTAAGCTGATGGCTTTCTGTCTGGATGCCAGCAAGAGCGAATGCAAGAACAACATCAAGCGCGACTCTATCGCATGCCCTATCATCTGCAACGGCGAAATGCTGGAAGACAAGACCTTGAAGAAGTTGGGATTGGAAAACCTTCCTGACAACATCATACTTCAAAATGGTAAAATCATCGCCCGAGGCATGAAAAAGCAAGAGCTTTACAATAAGCTCGACCAACTGCTAAAATAAATACTTTCGAGCTAGTCAAGAACCCATAAAAAGCACGCCTATATGTTAGTAAAGACATATTGTGCAGCAGTTAACGGACTAGAAGTAACTACTGTAACCGTAGAAGTAAGCCTCAACAGAGGCGTCATGTACCACCTCACAGGCTTAGGCGACGAGGCGGTCAAAGAGAGCCGTAACCGAATTTCAGCAGCTCTCCAGTATAGCGGCTTCAAATTTCCGATAGCCGACATCACTATCAATCTGGCTCCAGCTGACCTCAGGAAAGAGGGCAGCAGTTTCGACTTGCCGCTTGCAATCGGACTTCTAGGTGCCAACAACAACATTCCCGAAGATCATCTGAAAGAGTACATGATGGTAGGCGAGCTGAGCCTTGACGGTACGCTCCAGCCTATCAAAGGTGCCCTACCAATAGCCATCAGAGCAAGAGCAGAGCACTTTAAGGGACTGATTGTGCCGGAACAGAACGCTCGGGAAGCGGCTGTCGTAAACAATCTTGAGGTTTACGGCATGAAAACGCTTTTCGAAGTCATACAATTCATGAGCGACAGAAGCAATCCTTCTCCTACCATTGTTGACACCCGCAAGGAATTTTACGAAAACCAGACACATTGTGAATACGATTATGCCGATGTTCGCGGTCAGGAGAACGTGAAAAGAGCGCTCGAAGTGGCTGCGGCTGGTGGACACAACCTGATTATGGTAGGTCCTCCAGGTTCCGGAAAGTCGATGATGGCAAAACGTTTGCCGTCTATTCTTCCTCCCCTCACGCTCTCTGAGAGTCTGGAAACAACACAAATTCACTCCATTGCAGGCAAACTGGGCAAGAATGTATCACTCATTTCCCAACGCCCGTTCCGGTCTCCTCACCATACCATCTCTCAAGTGGCTCTGGTAGGCGGTGGAACATCGCCACAACCGGGAGAAATATCGCTCGCCCATAATGGCGTTCTGTTCTGCGATGAACTTCCGGAGTTCAATAAAACCACTCTGGAAGTACTCCGCCAGCCATTGGAAGACCGCCACATCAACATCAGCAGAGCGAAATATTCTACAGATTACCCATGTTCATTCATGTTTGTGGCAAGTATGAACCCTTGTCCATGCGGATATTATGGTGATCCGACACATCGCTGTGTCTGCACGCCAGGCCAGATTCAAAGATACATGAACAAGATTTCGGGTCCGTTACTCGACCGCATCGACATCCAATGCGAAATCAGTCCCGTTCCTTTCCAGGACATATCGAAGGCAGCACCAGGTGAGCCAAGTGCCAAGATCAGAGAAAGAGTCATCAAGGCAAGAGAAGTTCAAGCCGAAAGATTCAAAGATTATAAAGGCATCCATTGCAACGCCCAGATGACCGAAAGAATGATTCATCAGTTTGCCGAACCCGACGAACAAGGTATCGAACTGCTCCGAATGGCAATGGAGAAGCTTTCTTTGTCAGCCAGAGCCTATAACAGAATACTGAAAGTGGCACGAACCATTGCTGATTTGGCAGGAAGTGAACAGATTAAGCCTGACCATATAGCAGAAGCCGTGGGATACAGAACCCTCGACAGAGGCGATTGGGCAGAAAGAGGACATTTATAATCATAAAGAAGATATATGTAAAAGGATAAAAATCCGTTTTTTCCTATCATTCGCTCTAAAAAGTTGGATTTATAAAGGAAAAAAGGGAGAAAAATAGAAGAATAGCCATTTTAAAATAGTTACAAACCTGTTTTAGAATGGCTATTTTCTTTTGTCATTACGAAAATATTACCCCATGAAGACAAAAGTACCACAAAAAACAGACAAAAACGAATGGTAAAATCGTCCAGGACGGGGTAATTTCTATTCTCTAAGGAGTAATAATTGATTTTAATTACCTTTTAAATTTACGAAAATCACTAATTCTAATAAAAATTACCCCATATAGGATAAAAAAATGCATTACCTTTGCAACCGTAAAAACAACACTAGCACAACGCTAGTTTAATTATTAACAACAAAACTATTAAAATTATGGATTGCATTTTTAAAATTACAAACGCAGTAAAGAAGATTGGTTTCGTAATTCTTCTTGCAGAGTTGGCCGTTATCGCCTATATGAACGTAATGTAAGAAATCTCTCTATAGATATAAATATATAAGGAGGAAGTTTTCTACATACTAAGGTAATTAGATTGTAAAAGGTCAACAACATAAGTTGTCAAAACGAATAAGTTCGTAGAAAAAGTAAATGATAATAATTAGGTACAGTCCTATCAGGGAGGAGTCTGATGGAAATGTACAAGATGGGAGGCTCTTGCAGAGATGCGAAGGGCCTTTTTTTGTATCCTGCCCTACGCTATCCTTACTATAAAAACACTAAAGAACCCAGCTTTTTACACCTTATTATATATATAAGTAAGAAAAAGCGACGATAATTCTTTCTTATCTCCAACATTTTTTGTAATTTTGCAGCCAAATAACAAAAATATATTAGCTAATATGGAACAAAAGAACTTTAAACGTACTACCGTGACTGCGGCTTTGCCTTATGCTAACGGTGGTGTGCACATCGGTCACCTGGCAGGTGTATACGTGCCAGCCGATATCTATGTTCGCTATCTCCGTCTCAAGAAGCAGGATGTTGTCTTCATCGGCGGTAGCGATGAGCATGGTGTACCTGTTACTATCCGTGCCAAGAAAGAGGGAATTACCGTACAGGAGGTGGTTGACCGCTATCACAATCTCATCAAGAAGAGTTTCGAGGACTTCGGTATCTCTTTTGATATTTACAGCCGTACCACTTCGCCTACTCACAATAAGTTTGCTTCAGACTTCTTCCGCACACTCTATGACAAGGGCGTATTGGAAGAAAAGGTAGAGGAGCAGTTCTGCGACGAGGTAACAGGCGAATTCCTTACCGACCGTAATATCGTAGGTACTTGTCCTCGCTGTGGTGCAGAGGGTGCTTATGGCGACCAATGCGAGAAATGTGGTGCTACCCTCTCTCCTGAGGAGCTCATCAACCCTACCAACAAGAACAACCCTGGTCATGGTCTCGTAAAGAAGCCTACCAAGAACTGGTATCTTCCATTGAACAAGTACCAGGATTGGTTGAAGAAGTGGATTCTGGAAGGCCACAAAGAGTGGCGTACCAATGTTTACGGCCAATGCAAGAGCTGGTTGGATATGGATCTTCAGCCACGTGCCATGACACGCGACTTGGATTGGGGTATTCCTGTTCCAGTAGAGGGTGCAGATGGAAAGGTGCTCTACGTTTGGTTCGATGCACCTATCGGCTACATCTCAAACACCAAGGAGCTTTGCGATGCTCATCCAGAAAAGTGGGGAACATGGCAGAAGTGGTGGCAGGATCCTGAGACCCGTCTCGTTCACTTCATCGGTAAGGACAATATCGTGTTCCACTGCATCATCTTCCCTACTATGCTGAAGGCTCACGGCGACTATATCTTGCCAGACAACGTACCAGCCAACGAGTTCCTGAACCTGGAGGATGATAAGATTTCAACATCCCGCAACTGGGCTGTATGGTTGCACGAGTATCTCGTAGATTTGCCAGGCAAGCAGGATGTATTGCGCTATGTATTGACAGCCAATGCGCCTGAGACCAAGGACAACAACTTTACTTGGAAGGATTTCCAGGAGCGCAACAACTCTGAGTTGGTTGCCGTTTACGGTAACTTCGTAAACCGAGCCCTCCAGCTCACCAAGAAGTATTGGGGCGGCGTAGTTCCTGCCTGTGGTGAATTGCAGGAGGTAGATGAGAAGGCTATCGCTGAGTTTAAGGACGTGAAGGAGAAGGTAGAGCAGTATCTCAACGTATTCAAGTTCCGTGAGGCTCAGAAAGAGGCAATGAACCTGGCTCGTATCGGTAACCGATACATCACAGAGTGTGAGCCTTGGAAGGTTTGGAAGACCGATCCTAAGCGTGTGGAGACCATCCTGAACATCTCCCTGCAGTTGGTTGCCAACCTCGCCATCGCCTTCGAGCCATTCTTGCCATTCTCTTCTGAGAAACTCCGCAAGATGATCAATATGCCTAACTTCGAGTGGACTCAGCTCGGCAGCACAGATTTGCTCAAGGCTGGTACCCAGCTCGGTGAGCCTGAATTGCTCTTCGAGAAGATTGAGGATGAGGTTATCGAAAGACAGCTCCAGAAACTCGCTGACACCAAGAAGGCTAACGAGGAGGCTTCTTATCAGGCTGCTCCTATCAAGCCAGAGGTTAGCTTCGATGATTTCGAGAAACTCGATATCCGCGTAGGTCACATTCTGAACTGCGAGAAGGTAAAGAAGTCTAAGAAACTCCTGAAGTTCACCATCGACGATGGTTCTGGCGTAGAGCGCACCATCTGTTCAGGTATCGCAGCCTACTACGAGCCAGAGCAGCTGATCGGCAAGGACGTATTGTTCGTAGCCAACTTTGCTCCTCGCAAGATGATGGGCATCGAGAGTCAGGGTATGATTCTGAGTGCTGTCAACTTCGACGGCTCATTGAACGTAACTTCTCTCCTTGGCAAGGTTAAGCCAGGAAGCCAGGTAGGATAAAGAACCATAGAATCATCAGATTATCAGATAAGGTAAAAGCCTCAAATCCTTTGCGGATTTGAGGCTTTTCTTATTTCTATCCAAATATTCTTTTATAATGTAAAACGATAACCCACGGTAAAGGTCAGAGCCTTGTTCTTACAGTTATCCCAATCACCCTTGCTAGCCTTCGTCAGGCTCACGTTGTAACGGGCATCCAGAATCACGTTCATATATTCATAGCTCAAGCCCAAAGGAATAGCTACATCCACCTTCTTGGCAGGCCAAGTAGCTTCGGTCTCGTGCATTTCCTTGTATGTAATCGACCCGTTCTTGTCCTTCTGAAGGTCGGTTTCCTCTCTTTTCACTTTGCCGTCGCCACAAAGGAATCCCACCTGAACGCCTGCATTCACCGACAAGCCCTCTACAAGATAGGCTTTCAGCATGAGCGGTACCTGGATATAATCGAGGTTCACATGATGATTCTTGATACCTGTATATTCTCCTTTTTCTGCATTCTCAGTCAACTCGCAGTCAGGAAAGCGCATACCCTGTCGGGCATAATAAGCACCCAGCGTAATACCCAGGCTCTTATTTATACGATATTCCACATCTACGCCACCCATGAATCCTGCCTGATACTTAGACTCTAGCGAGGTTCCATCCAAAGTTTCCAGAGTCAACCCGCTCCAGTTAGCCAGAGATACACCAATACGAGGAATTACCGAGAATCTGCCTACCGGATTCTCCACTTCTTGTGCCTTTGCTCCCACAACAGCAAGCAGCAGCACCATCATTATAACTATTTTCTTTTTCATTTCCACAACAGTTTGTATATCATAATAACAAGAAACAAGGGATAATATTGCATCCTACAGCCATTTTTCTCCATGAAAGACCTGTTCTCGCAAAGTGTTATACAATGCCACTCGTTTAAACAGTAACAAAAAGCAACATTTATCCTTCTGCTATCTTCCATTCACCAATGGTTCGCTTCTGGCTGTCGTAGTTGATTCCAACTTTTACCATTCGTTTGCCGTCAGCTGAATAAGGAATGAGATAGCCTTTGTCATCAATCTGTTTCAAAGCTTCCTCAGCCGTCTTATCAAACTTCAATTCCATCACATAGATTGTATCCGGCATGTGAAGAACGGCATCTGCTCTGCCTATTGCACTATCCTCCTCCACCAAGATGTAAGCACCCATCAAATTAAAAATGAGATAAAAGACCGTTTGGAAGTCCTTCTCGTTCTTGTTGGCAAGTCGATTGGAGATACTAGCGAGATAAGCCTGCATTTTCTGCAAAGCACCATCCATATTATTGTTATATAGTTGCTCCAAAAAGTCGAAGATGAAACTATTATTGTTCAACGATATTGGAGAGAGATAGTTAGGAGCCAAGGAACGAACCATCCCTACACGCACTTCCTTGTTTGGATAATCCAGCTGATAGCTCTGCAAGATAGGGTTATACTTCTTGATGGTGAGATACCCACTCTGATAAAGCAATGGTAAAGCAGAAGTCATCTGCTCAGGAGAGACATCGAAATCATCCACCCCTACGGATTTCTGTTCTATATCCATCACCCCCACATGATGTTTGCGTAAAGTGTTGATAATGTATGCAGGAGTACCTGAACTAAACCAATAAGCTGCTACTTCCTTACTTCTCAACGCTTTAACCAGACTAAACGGATTAAACACATCTTCTGATTTTTTACTGAAATGATAACCATCATAATATGAACCCAACTCGGCAACCGTTTCATCAAAAGTTTTTCCCAAAGACTTGGCTAGCAGTTCAACATCAGGCTTCATCGCCGTCAGTAGTTCAGTCTTGCTGATACCACAGATAGCAGAATACTGATCGAACATGCTGATATTATCCAAATTATTGATCTCGCTAAAGATACTCAACTGAGAGAACTTGGTGATACCCGTGATAAAGGTAAATTCCAGCCAAGGGTCGAGATATTTCAATGGGCTATAGAACTTCCTCATAACCAAGCGCAATGGCATCAAACTTTCCTTCTCATGCACGACATCCAAGAGAGGAGCATCATATTCGTCTATCAAAACGACCACCTTTTGACCCGTCTTCTTATAGGCACGCTTTACCAAAGACTGCAAACGCTGGCTCGGCTGCACCGCCAATTCGTCACGTCCATAGACCTGCTCGTATTCTGAAAGCATGTAGCCCAGCATCTCTTCTAACCCTTCGGGTGTCTGATTTTTGGCAGTACTCATGTCGAAGTGAAGAACAGGACGTTTCACCCATTCTTTCTCATATTCGCCAAGTGCCAAACCATCAAACAGTTCCTTCCTGCCCTCATAATATGCCTGGAGCGTAGAGACAAAAAGCGACTTACCGAATCGTCTTGGACGACTCAGAAACACATATTTAGAACCATTACGCAAGAAATCGACAATATACCTTGTCTTATCTACGTACACATAATTACCCTCTCGTATATCAGAGAAAGTTTGCATTCCTACTGGGTATTTTCTTATCTCTTCCATAGCCATATTTCTTTAGACGGTGCGAAGTTACGAATAAAATATCAGATACGCAAATAAAAAGACAAAAAAAAGAGAGGCGAGCTTCACAGCCAGCCTCTCCCGAGAGATTTATAGAAAATGCCACTCATGGCATTCCTATATCTTGATTAAAAATATTATCTTATTAAAATATTCCATTAACAGCGATTACTCACCGTAACCCGTATTCTGCTTGATGTTAGGGTTGGCGTTGATCTCTGCCTGCGGAATGGCAGCAATAGCCTTGAAGTAATCACGGTTGAAAGACTGAGCTTCCTTGCTCAATGTCTTGTGCCAACCCTTATCAGCTTCACTTGTATAACGGGTGATAGTCTCGTTATTACGCAAAGCATCAAAGTAACGCTGTCCCTCGCCAATCAACTCCTTACGACGCTCAATCAAGATACGCTCAAGTGTGATGTTATCCACTGTAGCCAAAGAAGCCTCTGTTGTGGTACGGTTCTTTACCAAATCATTCAGATACTCTACAGCCTTAGTCTTGTCATTATTTCTAAATGCACACTCTGCAGCTGTCAAGTAAACCTCAGAAAGACGGATAATTGGAACGATAGTAACATTACGAGAATTACCACCTTGACCACGCAACTTGTTCAGAAATACCTTGTTGGTACCATAAGTTGCCACCTCTTTGGCTGCAGTTGCAGGCAAGAACATACCGTTACGAACATCTTTTGGGTCTGAAGTAAGCATGTCAACAAACTTCTTAGTAGCAACCATTTCCTTGTAGCCATCACGCTGCTGAAGGTTACCGATACCATTCAAGTCATTGTTGTCTGTAGAACCTGTCACATTGAGACGGAACAAGAACTCACTCTCATTAGGAGTTGAAGCATCCCATGCTTTGAAGTATTGGTCACGAGTCCACAACGCTGCGCCAGAATTCTTGATAATATCCTCAGCAACAGACAAGGCGTTAGCATAATCACCCATATTCAAATAAACACGAGAAAGGATTGCCTTTGCTCCCCAAACGCTTACATAACCTGGTTCTGTCTCTGTAGCAAGAGCATTAGAGCTGATAGCCTCAGTCAAATCCTTCACTACTTGGGTGTAAACCTCAGCAACAGTGCTACGAGCAGGTTTTGCATTAGACTCCAGCACTTCTGTTACCAATGGTACACCAAGAGATGCGCCCTGATCCTCTGTATATGGCTTACCATAGATACGAACAAGGTCAAAATGAGCAAGGGCACGGAGTACCTTTGCCTCTGCTGCATACTGGTCGATAGTAGCCTTAGCCTCTGCTGCATCGCTCAAAGCACCACCTTCTGCAGCAGCGATGATACGATTAGCACGGCCAATAACAATATATGGTGATTTCCAAGCTACGTTACTGGAAGAAGTACTTGATGTAAACTCAGATGCTGTCTGATAGTTCATATCATAGTAGAAACTTGCACGGTTAGAACCACCAAGATTATTATACTGATAATCATCACCTGCATGAACATCACCATAAACGAAGAATTGCTGACCATAGTAATCTACCAAGTTGCTGTTTCCCTTCAAAGCCGCGTACATACCCGTTCTCGCAGCAGCCAAGTCTGAACTGCTGGTCAAGGCTGCATCGGCATCTGTACCATCAGAAGGAGCTACGTCCAACCAATCATTGACGCAAGATGACAGGCTGGCTGCCAAAATAGCGCAGCCCATTACCTTATATATTGATTTTAATACTTTCATTGTATTTCGTTCTTTTATAAATTAGAAACTAAGTTCGATACCAAATGTATAAGTTCTCAAAGCTGGCATTTCGAATGTACACAAGCCATCCACTGGTGTCTCTGGATCAACAAAAAGATCCTTAGACTTCCAGGTCAACAAGTTGTTGGCAGAGAAATATACACGAGCCTTGCTCAAGCCAAGGTTGCTGATCCACTCCTTTGGTGCTGAGAAACCTAAGGTAAGGTTCTTCAAGCGAAGATAATCGTTAGGCATCAACCAACGAGAAGACAACACACCCTTACCATAACCAGCCTGGAACTTAGGCAACTTAGCATTATCGCCTGGCTTCTGCCACATATCCTCCAACTTATAGTAAGAAGGGATTGCTCCATAGAGGGCGTATGTACCACCATTATCGTGCAACCAAGTAGCAGCATCGTAAGAGTCACCGCCCAACTTATAGGTCAAAGTAAAGTTGAAGTCGATAAACTTCCACTTGATGAAGTTAGACAAACCGCCCTCAAGTGCTGGCTCATGATGACCAACAATAGTCTTGTTTGCCTCAGCTACATTAGTAGTGGTCTTGCGAGCATTCTCAGTTCCATCATTGATGTAATAGCTCTCCAAACCTGTCTCAGGGTCAACACCTGCATACTCATACATATAGTAAGAATAGTAAGGCTTACCTACCTGATGAATCATGGCACCGCTGATAATCTTGTCATCATCACCTGTCAACTCTGTTACCTTGTTGGAGTTATGACCAAAGTTCAGAGAAGTAGTCCAAAGGAAGTCCTTCTTCTGAATGTTGGTAGAAGAAATGGTCACCTCAATACCTTGGTTACGCATAGAACCTACATTCTGAGCCATGGTAGCCAACAGAGAAGATTCATCATAGTAACCTGGAATCATAGAGATAGGACGGTTCATAATCAAATTGGATGTATTACGAACGTAGTAATCCAATGTTACAGAGATACGGTTGAGGAATGTCAAGTCAAGACCAAAGTTCCAAGCCTTGTTCTGCTCCCACTTCAAGTCCTTGTTGGCTACACCAATGATACCCATACCATTGCTACCATTGTAGTACTCACCATACTTATAAAGGTTCATGTAACTATACAAGCCAGATGGAAGAGTTCCGTTCACACCATAAGATACACGAATCTTACCATCGCTCAATATATCCTTGATAGAATCCATGAACTTTTCTGCACCAAAGCGCCAAGCACCAGATACAGACCAGAACGAACCCCAACGATTCTCACGTGCCATACGAGAACTACCATCACGACGATAGCTTACACCAGCATAATACAAATCGTTATAGTTGTAGTTGACACGACCCAAGAAAGAAGTCATCTTTGAGTCATACTTGTAACTCTGCATAGAGGTATCGCCAGAGTTAGCGAACTCATACAAGTTACCAGGGAAGTCTGTACCGGAAGCGTATGAGTTGTTGTTATGCCATGCCTCTGTCTCGAAACCAAGCAAAGCATCCACATTGTGGGCACCAAAAGACTTATTGTATGTCAACTGTGTCTGAGTGTTCATGGTTGTCCACTCATTGTAAGTACGCTGCATCACACCATTTGAGCCAGAACCATTACCACAGAATTTGTCCCAAAGCACATCCTCGGTAGAGTTGATGTAGTCGTAAGCTACCTTCTCACGCAACTTCAAGTTGTCCCAAATGTTCCATTCGAGAGCCAAGGTGCTGTAAGAACGTGTCGTGTTGGTTCTATCAGACATGTGCTGGTTCTCATAAATAGGGTTATAACTATTGTTATAAGCACCATCAGTCTTTGTCAGCAAATTACCATTCTTGTCATAGATAGCATTAGAAGGGCCGAGGAACCATACTGCACTTGAGACGGCACCAGCAAAAGAAGCGCCACCATCCATGGCAGAGTTCTGATGCATAGATGAAATCATTGTGCTAGCATCCAACTTGAACTTACCAAAACGATGGGAAACGTTTACATTACCTGTCATACGTTCCAAGCCTGAACGGTCAACAATACCATTCTGATTTGCATATGACAAAGATGCATAGAACTTGGTCTTATCATTACCACCAGTTACACTTGCCTGATAGTTCTGGCTAGAACCATTTTTGAAGAGAGCGTCACGCCAATTAGCCCAGCCATTCTCTGGTTTTGCTGCATAATCATCAATATTAGCATCAGCAAATGCTGCAGCCGAAGCATCGGTTGTACCATCAACATTATCAAAAGCATAGTTTTTCAAACCTTGATAAATCAAGGCACGACGAGAATCACCATCCAACGTTGGACGATAGTTGATAGCCATGTTAGAGAATCCCCAGTCGCTACGGAAATCAACCTGGGTCTTACCTGCACTACCACTCTTAGTTGTAATGACAAGCACACCATTGGCTGCACGAGAACCATACAAAGAGGCTGCGGCAGCATCCTTGATAACAGTGATAGATTCGATATCGTTGCTGTTCAATGTAGAAAGTGCATTGGTACCAGAACCATTGTAACCAGCTTGTGTGGAACCATCATTGAAACCACTCAAGTTACCAGAGTTCACAGGAGTACCATCAATCACAATCAATGGATCGTTACCTGCATTGATAGAACCCATACCACGAATACGGATATAGTTCATTGCACCTGGCTGGCCAGAGAAAGAAGAAATAGAAACTCCTGGGATATTACCAGAAAGCTTATCTTCAACAGAAAGTGAAGGAACATCACTCAACTTAGCTGTTGACATGGAAGCAGCAGCACCTGTAAATGAGGATTTCTTGAAGTTACCATAACCTGTAACAATCACCTCATCCAAGGATTTGTTGTCAGAAGTCAAAGCAATCTTCATGTTAGAACTTGCTTTAACAGTTTGTGGATTCATACCTATATAGGTAATCTCCAACTTGGAGCCGGCTGGAACATTCAAACTGAAGTTTCCATCGACATCCGTAACAGTACCCGTATTAGTACCAGCTACTTTGATTGATGCGCCAATAACAGGCTCACCATCCTCTGAAGCTACTACCTTACCGGTAACAGATGTTTGGGCAAAGGCTACTCCACAACTGAGAATTGCCCCCCCCACAAATAAAGCGATTCTTTTAAACATAATCTCTCTCTTTATTAGATAATAATTTATAAATTTATAATAATCGGCTGCAAAATTAGATTTTTTTTCGGATATTTGCAAATATTTTGAAAGAAAAATTTAATAACGCACATAAAAAAGTCTGTTTTTAACACTTCTACCTTGTCATATTGCTACAAAAAGGATATTTTTGCAGCAATAAGGCTATAATTTGTAAGAACAGAAATAAGAAGGTTCTTAAGTTATCTATACAGGCATCTGACGGGTAAGACGTATTGCTTAAATACGTAGAACAAATAGATTAAGTAGTCACAGTTCTACGGTTCATCGGTTCCAACAATTAGTTCCGTACGGTTGACGGCAGTTGCCAACAAGGTTGCTGACATATGTCAATAACTCTGTTGGCATATGTCAGGAACCTTGTTGGCATATGTCAGGAACCTTGCTGGCATATGTCAGGAACCTTGTTGGCAAATGTCAGGAACCCTACAAATCTAATTCCTCAGACCAACAGATACGTTATCTATAAGCATAAGATATATCTGTTTCAGGCTTATTATCTGCAAAGAATAAATAGAATATCATACTGACTGCAGGGAGCGGAATACTTGACATACCACAAAAAAGAAAACGTTTACGGCACTTTTTAGTTAAAAAATTTGGGTATATTGCACATTTTTCGTAATTTTGCGCACGATTTCAACGACTAGAACAAAACAAAGTGGTTTTACACCTTATTATATATATAGAGAATGATATATGTAGGGGATTGTCGTTAGTATAAACAAAAGTATTAAGATAACAATGACTCACAATTTGTTAAAAGGCAAGCGTGGCATCATCTTCGGTGCACTCAATGAGGAATCAATCGCTTGGAAAGTAGCTGTAAAGGCTGCTGAAGAGGGTGCTACTATCGCACTTAGTAATACAGCTATGGCTTTGCGTATGGGTACGCTGGATAAGCTCGCTGAACAGATCAACGCTCCTATCATCGCAGCTGATGCGACTAGCGTAGAAGACTTGGAAAAGGTATTCACAGAGGCTCAGGAGAAACTCGGTGGCAAAATCGACTTCGTGCTCCACTCTGTAGCTATGAGCCCTAACGTTCGCAAGCATCGCACATACGATGACCTCGACTACAACTTCCTGAACAAGACATTGGACATCTCTGCTATCTCTTTCCACAAGATGTTGCAGGTAGCCAAGAAGTTGGATGCTATCAACGAGTGGGGTTCTGTAGTAGCTCTCACATACGTAGCTTCTCAGCGTACATTCTTCGGTTACAACGATATGGCTGATGCCAAGAGCATGCTCGAAAGTATCGCCCGCAGCTTCGGTTACATCTATGGTCGTGAGAAGCACGTGCGCATCAACACCATCTCTCAGAGCCCTACAGCTACAACAGCAGGTAAGGGTATCAAGGATATCGAGAACATGATGGACTTCGCAGACAAGATGTCTCCACTCGGAAACGCCGTAGCTGAGGATTGCGCTAACTACTGCGTGATGATGTTCTCTGACTTCACCCGCAAGGTAACCATGCAGAACCTCTTCCACGATGGCGGTTTCTCATCAATGGGTATGAGCCTCCGTGCCATGAACCAGTATGCTAAGGATATAACTCCTTATGAGGATGAGAACGGTAAGGTTATCTACGGATAATCAGGCAGAAAAGAAAAATCTCACTAATATACAGACAGGTATGTTCAGTAAAAATCTGAGCATACCTGTTTTTTTTATTCATATCCACCCTCTATCTTAAACTTGGCAACAAGCGGAAGATGATCGCTGTATCCACCCAAATATCGGGGACCGAGATAGGTGCGGAAAGGTTTCTTTCCGCCATATTTCTCATCATCTTCTAAGAGGAATGGCAAATCTCCTATCTGACAACTCATCTTAAGCCGGGAAAGCGAAGGACTGAAGAGAATCTGGTCAAGACTTCGCCAATCTCCATGCCAGCGATAAGTAGCCTTGGCACCATGAGAGCCTTTGACACCAACAGATATATTAATAAGGTGATGCTGATAAAGATAACGAAGAGCCGGAGAATCGGAATAATCGTTGAAATCGCCGGCTACGATAATCCTTGCACTATCATTGAGCGCATAGATAGAATCTACAGCAGAAACCAGCTGGCTGGCTACCTGCAGGCGGTAGGGACGCGAAACCTGTTCGCCGCCACGACGGCTAGGCGCATGCAATACAAAGACATGGAGCGTATCATCATTCATAATCCGCCCCGAAGCGTAGAGAATATCTCTCGTAGGACGAGTATCAGGCAGCGGTTTGATGCGGATAGACCGGAACTGTATAAGCGCAAAAGAAGATGGCTGATAAAGCAAAGCCACATCTATGCCTCGTTCATCAGGCGAATCGGTCATCACATAATCATAATTCACACCGCGAAGAGCTGAACGCCGGGTTAAATCAAACAGCACACTATCGTTCTCCACTTCGCAAAGCGCCACAAAATCGGGAACATGCCAGGACTTCTCCGAGGGTCTTGAAGGATTATCTGGGGAGGCGGTACCAACAAGCGACAAATTTTCATAACCCAAAGCTACTATAGTCTTGGAAAGATTTGCCAGCTTGCGCCAATAGCGATAAGGCGTCCACTTGTAACTGCTCTGTGGCAGGAATTCATAGTCATTCTTCAGCGAATCATGCCTCGTATCGAAGAGGTTTTCGCAGTTCAACTCCACAAAAGTGAGGAAACTTGATAAGATGAGAGTGAAAAACATAACATTTTATTTTGTATTGTCAACGATTTGATGTATCTTTGCAGTCGGTTTACAATGGTCCTATAGTTTAACGGATAGAACGGAGGTTTCCTAAACCTTTGATCCGAGTTCGATTCTCGGTGGGACCACGTACTTTCCTTATCATTCCAGAGATGATAAAACAATAAAGGTCGCTCCTGACAATCAGGAAGCGACCTTTATTATTTTTATATTCTTTCCAGTATCTTTCTCTATCCGACATACATCGGACAGAGAAAGAATGAAGAGTTTCTGATTACTTAACTTCAGCAACCTCCTCAGCTGGCTCTTCCTTAATCTTACGACCAAGAACGATGTAAGCCATTGGAGATGCAATGAAGATAGATGACAAAGTACCGAATACAACACCCAGAATCATTGCGAATGAGAAGCTGCGGATGCTGTCACCACCGAGGATGAAGATACAGAGCAACACGAGCAATGTAGATGTAGATGTATTGATGGTACGAGCCAATGTCTCATTGATAGATGCATTGAAGAGCTGCTGACGGTCGCCCTTAGGATGCAACTTCAAGTTCTCACGGATACGGTCGAATACAACCACCTTATCGTTGATAGAGTAACCTACCACGGTCAGGATAGCACCGATGAAGGTCTGGTCGATCTCCAATGAGAATGGAACGAGACCCCACAGGAGTGAGTAGAAACCGATTACTGTCAAGGCATCAAATGCCAAAGCTACAGTAGAACCTACAGAGAAGGCTACGTTGCGGAAACGTATCAGGATGTAGAGGAAGATAGCAATCAATGCGAAGAGCACACTATAGATAGCACCCATAGTGATATCCTTAGCCACTGAAGGACCTACCTTTGTACTACTGATGATAGAACCACCCTGACGAACGTCTGGGTTCTTGAATGCCTCAACACTCTTCTGAGAAACCAGGTTAGCCTTCTTCAAGGCATTGTAAAGGATAGTCTCAGCCTCATCGTCAACAGTTGGACTGTTGCTCTCAATCATATAGTTGGTAGATACACGGATAGTCTTACCGTCTGTACCGATAGCGATAGCACTTGTAGTAGCCTTAGTACCATCTGCATTGACGAAAGCACCGCCAAGAACGGTACGGATCTGCTCAGGCTCTACAGGATTCTCGAACTGTACTACATAGTTACGACCACCAGTGAAGTCGATACTCTTGCTCAAGCCACGAACAAAGAAACTACCGATGAATACCACAGCAGCAACGATAGCAACGGTGAAGGTAGTCTTGTACATAGACATGAACTTATACTTCTTGCCCTGCATCAGGTTGTGAGAAACTGGAGTATCAAACTTGCAGTGCATCCACTTATCGTGGTTCAACTTATAATCGTAAACCAGACGAGTCAGGAACACAGCAGTAAAGAATGAAACTACGATACCGATAATCCATGTAGTAGCGAAACCACGGATAGGACCTGTACCGGTAGTCAACAGGATAACACCAGTAATCAAAGATGTCAAGTTAGAGTCGAAGATAGCAGAGAAAGCGTTGCCATAACCGGCTGCTACAGCCTGCTTCATACCCTTACCGGAGCGGAGCTCCTCCTTGATACGCTCATAGATAAGCACGTTGGCATCCACGGCAGTACCCAGAGACAAGACCATTCCGGCAAGACCTGGCAATGTCAAGGCTGCCTGGAAGGACGTCAGAATACCCAACGTGAAGAATACGTTGACGAGCAAAGCCAGGTTAGCCATCATACCAGGAATGATGTTGTACATCATCACCATATAAACCATCAGGAGTACGAAAGCTACAACGAATGATACAATACCCATCTGGATAGACTGTGCACCGAGTGTAGGACCTACAACCTCCTCCTGAACGATACGTGCAGGAGCTGGCATACGACCAGACTTCAATGTGTTAGCCAAGTCCTTGGTATCCTCAATAGTGAAGTTACCGGAAATCTGAGAGCTACCACCGTCAATCTCGCCGTTTACACGAGGAGCAGAGTAAACTACACCATCCAGAACGATAGCAATAGCCTTACCTACGTTAGCCTTGGTCATCTGAGCCCACTTACGTGCGCCCTCAGTATTCATCTTCATGCTAACAACAGGTGAACCCATCTGGTCGAACTCGTCCTTAGCATCTGTAATCACATCACCCTCCAGTGGAGCACGACCTGTAGTGGTAGTCACCTTCAAGGCGTGAAGCTCGAAGATATTCTTAACCTTCAGGTTATCAGCTGGCTTAGCACTCCAAAGCAGACGCAAGTCTGATGGCAAAACGCGCTTAGCCACAGCAGAGTAGATAATCTTGTTGATAGCAGCAGTATCGCGAACGCTAGCATAACCAACAGTGCTCAAACCACCACCGAGCTGCAAACGAGCCAACAATGGGTGAGCCTTGATAGCAGCAGCATTCTGAGCCTCCTCGCCTACCTTGCTTGCAGCATCGTCCTTCTTCTTGATAGAGAACTTAGCCTCAGCCTTCTTAGGCTCAGCCTTAGCAACTTCTTTCTTTGCAGCAGTTGAATCAGCAGCAACAGAGTCTGTCTTCTCCTCACCGTTATCACCATTTGCGATACGAGTATCAAGCTGCTGGAGATAAGGAGCGATTTCCTCTGAGTTGTATGTCTCCCAGAACTCAAGGTTTGCACTACCCTGGAGCATCTTACGCATACGCTCTGGCTGGCTGATACCTGGCATTTCTACCATGATACGGCCCTGCTGACCTTCCAACTTCTGGATGTTAGGCTGTACAACACCAAACTTATCGATACGGGTGCGGACAACATTGAAAGAGTTGTCAATAGCATCCTGTACAGAAGCGCGGATAGCCTTCTCTACCTCTGCGTCGCTGCTCTGAGGAGAAACCTTGCCCTGCAACTGCTGGGTAGCGAACACTTCTGCGAGTTTATGACCTGGTGCGCTCTTATGATAAGCGTTAATGAAAAGTGACACGAAGTCACCACCGTTAGCTTCTTCCTGAGCTCTAGCTTCCTTCATGGCATTGGTAAAACCAGCGTCGGTCTTATGATCGGCAAGGTTTTCAAGTACATCAGGTACAGAAATCTCAAGAATTACATTCATACCGCCCTTAAGGTCAAGTCCAAGACCAATCTGAGTCTCCAAGCAGTTCTGGTAAGAATAAACACCTAAGTACTTAACAGAATCCTTATAATCCTGCTGAGCAATAGGATCTTTAATCTTTGCAGCCTCGCTGTCATAGTAACGTGTGGCAAACGAGAATGACAAATAGAAGATACTTGCGAGTGTCAGTAAGACGGCTACACAAATTACAATTCCTTTGTTTTGCATTTCTATTTATTGTTATTAATTATTTGTTTCTTTTCAATTGCTTTTAGGGATTCTTTCAAAAACCTCCATAAAGTTGTGCAAAAATAAGCATTTTTTTTCTTATATAAGAATAATTTGCTCTATTTTTGCTTTTTAGGGCGCATTTTTAGCTTACAAATGATAGGATAGTGGTCTGAAACGTCGATTTTATCATCAACTTTGCATTCATAAGGCTCCCAATCGTCTGAACACATGATATTGTCAATGCGAACAAAAAAGCCTCCATGATGATAGCTGATACCCGGTCCGTTACCACTTGCAATGTAGCAATCCGTCAAATCTTTAGCTATCGTTCGATGAGCATAAGAGATAGGACCATCATTAAAGTCACCGCACAAAATAATACTCTGTTCTTTATGCTGCTGAATGTATTTTGCTACAGCCTCAGCCTCCGGAGCCCGTTTCTTTGTTGCCTCGGCAAGTTTTACAACGAGCAGCTTGGACGTTTCTTCTGCAGTATCAACCTGCAATTTTCCGATAACCAGATTCTTGAACTGGCGTCTGTCCTCTAAACTTAAGCCGGTAGTTTCCAAATGATTATTGATGAGAAGGACCTCTCTATCTTTCACTTTCAGACGATACGCTACACTCATGTTTCCTTTCGATTCATAAGGAATTCGCTCTTTTGAAAGAATAGGGTATTTACTGAGCAACATAAGACAATTTCCGCCATTCACGTGCATCGTTGTATCCTGATAAGCATACATGGGCTTGAGCATGCTATCTATCTGTTCAATATTCCGGGCTGTAGGACATGCTTCCTGCAGACAAACTATGTCAGCATCCTGCTCCTGCAGATAAGCAATACAGATATTAGTTCCTTCGGCATCCTCTGTCTGTGCACCAAAATTCCAGGTATTATATGACAGTACTTTGATACAACCTTTTGGAGTTTCGCCAGAAAAGTTGATTGGCATATACTTGCGGACAGGAACAAAACAGATCAAGAAGCCTAAGAATGGAATAATGGCATACTTAGACCGGAAGAGCAACCAGAAAAGCAAAAAGCCTAAGTTAACTATAAGAAAAACCGGGAAAAGTAAGCCAAGATTAGCCAATGCGGCGAACTTTTCCGGCTGAAAGAAGTCAGAAAAGCCCACCAGCAACATGATGATGATAGTTGCCACATTAGCACCAGCTACCATCTTATATGTAAATTCCTTAAATCCTTTAAACATAGTTTCCTACTTATTACTCTGATCAAAGAGCATCTGCTTTTCACTCTGAGTCAAGCTATCATAACCGCTTTTCCTTATCTTATCCAAGATCCTATCTATCTCTTCCTGAGATACGACCTTTTCATTGGTCTTACATTCAGCATCCTGTTCATAAGTCGGATTATAAGATTCATTCTTGGTATAAGTAAAATGCGTTCTACCTGCCCGACGCTTTCCGCCGAACATACCTTTCAACTTATCGAATGCATCAGCAGAATTAGACTGATAGTAACCATTACCAATCTGCTTACGCCAATAACGGATCAGGAAGAATCCAAAGACCATACCTCCCAAATGGGCAATATGAGCCACACCGTCATCAGAGAGAGAGAATGTTGAAACCAATTCTATGACAGCATAGCCTATCACGAAGAATTTAGCTTTAATAGGAACTGGCAACGGGAAAATGAAGAGACGCTCGTTTGGATAAATCATACCAAAGGCAAGCAATATGGCATAAATAGCTCCTGAAGCACCCACGGTAGTCCATAGGTTCAGATATTGCTCCATTGTTATTCTGGCTCCATTAACACTAACATAATCATAAGCTGCCATATCCTTTGCCACATAGGTAATATACTGTGCAGCTTCCTGGAACAAACCTGCTCCCACTCCACACACTATGTAATAAAAAAGGAATTTCTTTGGCCCCCAAACTCTTTCAACCACACAGCCAAACATCCATAAGGCAAACATATTAAAGAGAATATGCTGGAAACCACCATGCATAAACATGTAGGTAACTAACTGATAAATATGGAAATCGGATGCCAGGAAGAAATGAAGCCCAAACATATCTGTCAGGCCAGAACCGCCACCCATACTCTTGTCCATCAGCATGCATGCCAGGAATGCTACTACATTCACTATCAGCAAATTCTTTGTTACAATTGGAATATTGCGCATAACTTTATTTCTATAAACAGTTTAATAATCTGAATAATATTTGTATTTTGGCGACAAAATTACGAAAAATATCCGTGAAAACACCAAAAAATAGACTTATTACACTTAAATTTCAATAATTTCATCACTTTTCTGCTTTTTTTATTTGAACTTTCACAAGAAAAAGCTATATTTGTAAACGAATTCAACTAAGAAACAACAATATTATTCATTTAATAACGAAAAATTATGAACAAGACAGAATTGATTGACAAGATTGCAGCAGGTGCTGAGATTACAAAGGCACAGGCTAAGGCCGCTCTTGAAGCTACAACAAACGCATTGAAGGAAGCCCTCATTGCAGGTGACAAGATCCAGTTGGTAGGTTTCGGTACATTCAGCATTAACGAGCGTCCTGCTCGTGAGGGTATCAATCCAGCTACTAAGGAGAAGATCCAGATTGCAGCTAAAAAGGTTGCTAAGTTCAAGGCTGGTGCTGAGCTTGCAGATGCAATCAACAAATAATTGTAAAGATTATTTTAATTACAAATATAGGGCAGTCCTTTATGGCTGCCCTATATTTTTTTATTCTATTCAAGTTTATTCAAATTTAAATCTTCATGTTTGATCCTTTATTTTGGCTGCTTTCCGATATATGCCAAGATACCACCATCTACATAGAGAATGTGACCATTCACTGCATTAGAAGCATCTGAAGCCAAGAAAACTGCAGGACCTGCCAACTCTTCTGGTTCCAACCAGCGACCTGCAGGAGTCTTTGCACAGATGAAGCTATCGAATGGATGACGGCTACCATCAGCCTGACGCTCACGGAGAGGTGCTGTCTGAGGAGTTGCGATGTAACCAGGGCCCAAGCCATTGCACTGGATGTTGTACTCACCATACTCTGAGCAGATGTTACGTGTCAACATCTTCAAGCCACCCTTGGCAGCTGCGTATGCAGAAACAGTCTCACGGCCCAGCTCGCTCATCATAGAACAGATGTTGATAATCTTACCATGACCCTTCTTGATCATACCAGGGATAACTGCCTTAGATACGATGAAAGGTGCAGTGAGGTCAATGTCAATAACCTGCTTAAAGTCATCTACAGACATCTCAGTCATAGGAATACGCTTGATAATACCTGCGTTGTTTACCAAAATATCAATAACACCAAGTTCCTTCTCGATGTCAGCTACCATGTTTTTCACCTGTTCCTCGTCTGTTACATCACAGATATAACCCTTTGCCTCAATACCCTTTGCTTTGTAATCTGCAAGAGCCTGATCCATGTGGTGCTGGCTGCGGCAATTGAAAGCAATTTTAGCACCAGCCTTGGCATAAGCCTCAGCAATAGCGAAACCGATACCGTATGCGGCACCTGTAACGAGGGCAACCTTACCCTCCAATGAGAATAGTTTGTTAAAGTCCATACTTTTATTTTTTATAAATTGTTTGATTTGTTACGAGGGCAAAGATACAAAATAATTTTGAATATCACCCTAAATCAATACGAAAGATGCACCCTTTTTACTTATTTTCTCATTTTATTGACTACTTTTCATCAAAATTGACCTATCATAGATGCAAAGAGCTTGTTGTATCCGAACTTTATTATAAACAAAATAACCCTCCAAATCCGCAAAGACCTGAAGGGTTATTTATGACCTGTTGTCCCAGGCGGATTCGAACCACCACTGACAGAACCAAAAACTGTAGTGCTACCATTACACCATAGGACAAGCAAATCGAATGCAAAGGTAGTGGATTTTTTCTCCACTACCAAATATTTTCAATACTTTTAACGATTACTTAACAGTAATCAAGAAGTAGTTCTTCTTACCTTTCTGAACCAAAAGATACTTGCCGTCAATCAGGTCATCAGCAGTTACAACCTGATCGAAAGCAGCGAGCTTCTCCTTGTTGAGTGAAACGCCACCACCCTTAACGAGCTTACGCATCTCGCTCTTACTTGGGAAGATCTGCATACCTTCCTGGTTGAAGAGGTCAACAGCTGTACCACCGAGCAAGTTCTTGTCGAGATCGTAGTGAGGTACATTGGCAAATACATCGTTCAATGTAGCCTCATCGATCTGTGCCAAGTTCTCCTTGGTAGCCTTACCGAAGAGGATGTTGCTGGCTGCGATAGCCATATCCAAATCCTCCTGAGAATGAACCATTATGGTAACCTCCTCAGCCAGACGCTTCTGGAGTACACGGCGACCTGGATCCTGCTTGTGCTCCTCTACGAGGGCATCAATAGTCTCCTTATCGAGGTCGGTAAAGATCTTGATATACTTCTCGGCATCATCATCGCTTACGTTCAACCAGAACTGGTAGAAAGCGTAAGGAGTAGTGCGGTTACGGTCCAACCAGATGTTACCGCTCTCTGTCTTACCGAACTTCTTACCGTCTGCCTTGGTAATCAATGGGCAAGTGAGGCAGAAGCACTCTGCATCGTTACCCAATGTACGGTGAATCAGCTCAGTACCGGTAGTCATGTTACCCCACTGGTCGTTACCACCCAACTGGAGACGCACGCCATACTTCTCATACTGATAGAGGAAGTCGTAGCCCTGGAGCAACTGATAGGTGAACTCAGTGAAAGACAAGCCGTCGCGAGCCTCACCGTTCAAGCGCTTCTGCACGCTATCCTTCGCCATCATGTAGTTTACAGTGATATGCTTACCAACCACACGAGCGAAATCGAGGAAGGTGAAGTCCTTCATCCAGTCGTAGTTGTTCACCAACTCCGCCTTGTTAGGCTCATTGCCATCGAAGTCGAGGAACTTAGATACCTGCTTCTTGATAGCTTCCTGGTTATGATAGAGAGTCTCTGAATCGAGAAGATTGCGCTCCTGGCTCTTGCCAGAAGGGTCGCCAATCATACCCGTGGCACCGCCGACGAGGAGATAAGGCTTATGGCCACAACGCTGCAAGTGGCGCAACATCATGATACCACAAAGGTGACCGATGTGCAGAGAGTCTGCAGTAGGGTCGGTTCCGAGATAGGCAGACACCATGTGGGTGTTGAGATATTCCTCAGTACCTGGCATTATCTGCGCCAGCATACCACGCCATTTCAATTCTTCAACAAAATTTTTTGCCATAGAATATGATTTTTTATTATATTATATAATATGTATAAGGGGCCCAACAATACAGTCGGAAACTTACGGTACGGGATCATAACCCGAACCACCCCAAGGATTGCATCTTAAGATGCGCCAAACAGCCAAAGCCAGTCCCTTAAAGGGGCCATGCTTCAGGATGGCTTGTCTCGCATACTCTGAGCAAGTGGGCTGAAAGCGACAGGAAGGTGGCGTATAAGGAGTAATACACTTCTGATAAAACAATATCGGCAGTATAAGAATCCATACCAACACCTTTCTCATGCCATGTGCTATCATAAAGAGAATCTTCATCATAAACTGCTCTCTTTCAAGACTGTTTCAGATTGCATCTCCTTGATATTATCAACCAATCTATCCAAAAGTTTAGTCATTTTGGTTGAAACCAGCTTTGAAGGCTGCAATTGTTCTGTTTGCCAAACAAAAGCCACAAGCAATTGTTTTCCAACATAATTCTGCATACAAGTCTCCAGCTCTTGTTTTTGATAACGAAAAGCTTCACGTATCTGTCGCTTTACCCGATTGCGCTTTACTGCGTGCTTAAAATAACGCTTTGATACACTGATAAGAACTTGAACAGAAGGTGCTTGCTCATCTTTCTTGTCAACAAGAAGAAACACCATTCTCATAGGCCATGCCGTCATTGCTTTAGCACCACCTCCAAAGAGCTGTTCTATAAGTGTCAATTTACATAGATGCTCTTTCTTTCCGAATGTTTTATTTCTGTCTGTTGACATATCTATTCTATTAAATATTTCCTATTTATTATGACGTTTCAGATAATCTGCCAAGGCACCTGTCATAGATGGAAAAACTTTATTAGGAGCCTCCAGATCAAGGCGTAAGCCCTCATCTTCAACCGTTTTTGCTGTAGCAGGACCAAAAGCGCCAACAGCGATATTCCCTTGTTCAAAATTAGGGAAATTCTTCTTCAGAGCCTTTACACCTATTGGGCTAAAGAAAAGCATCATATCATAATCGAAGTTCTTGATTTCCTCTTCTGAGAAATCATTGCTTACAGTACGATACATGACACATTCTGTATGATTGAGTTTTTTCTCATCAAGCAAGTTGGCAATATCATCATTATGAACACTGCTTAATGGTACCAGATATTTCTCGGTTTTATGGCGAGCCATCTGTCCCATCAACCCATCAATTTTACCTGTATCACCAAAGAACACCTTACGCTTGCGATACTGAACATACTTTTGGATGTAGAGAGCGATAGTCTCTATCACACAGAAATATTTCATATCTTCAGGAATTGTGATACGCATCTCCTTAGCTAATTTAAAGTAGTTGTCTACTGCATGACGAGATGTAAATACGACTGCAGTATAGTCAAGCAAATTTATTTTCTGCTGACGGAATTCTTTAGAAGAGAGCCCCTCTACCTTAAAGAATGGACGGAACACGCATTCTACTCCATATTGAGCCTGGATATCGAAGTAAGGAGACTTCTCACTTGCAGGTTTTGGCTGAGAAACTAAAATTTTCTTTATCATTTTGTCTTAAAAGTTTATTTTCAAATAATGACTGATTAACACAAGTCCACCCCAAAGAGCGAACAAGGGTATCACTTCAAGGGCACAAAAGTACAAAAATATTTGCAGAAACACGCCATTTCTTCTAAAAAAGATAATGTAAGCCTTCAAAAAAGCCAACAATTTAACTAATCCAAGGATAGTCAACGTGTATATCACTGCAATTTGCAATGGAAAATCGAAATACGACAAAAGCATCACCATTGGGAACAAGGCCACTCCTTGACATGATATAAGGAACAAGTATGCCTTGAGCCATTGTACATTTTTTTTCTTTTCAAAGAATACCCAACCAGAAATCACATAGAGGAACGCCTTCAACAAGAAATAGCCCCCCATACAACCAGCATATATACTGATTACCTGATATTGGTCTACGATAAACGTATCGCTGATAGATGCTTTCGAATAAATGAAATACCCGATTGCCAGCAAAAGACAGGTCTGCAACACGAAGAAGAACTGGTATCTTACTTCAGAACTGGTCTCCGTCACCTCTGTTGTACCGATGCGTGGAGTACGGAAGAAGGTTTTTGCCTGGCGTATAACAAAATGCTTAGATTTAGAGAATGCTATACAAGCCAAGAGAAAACAGACCAACAGCAATGAAGTAATAAAGCTATCACCAGCTACCGTATAGGGAACAGGATCACCTGCCACCCCTAAGCGTCCACCCTTTAATTCCGGATGAAACAGAGAATCTTTTGAAAAGAATGACTCACGATAATATTGTGGCAAACTTACATCCCTAAAACTCTTACCTGCCTTATGTCCTGGCAAGTGTAATGTATCCGGCATCTCGCTCCAATGAATCTCACTGGGCTTGATATGTGCCCTAATCATGGAGTCCTGCTGAGCTGGCGTTGCATTCTTAGGCAGCCAGCTCAACACCTCTTTGGGTGTGAGCTGGCTGCTATGTTGCCTGAGCACTTGCTGTTGCGATTCAGTCTCAAGTGCGGCATCTGTCTGTATCGAATCTGCCTGTTGCACCATTCCTTAAAGTCCGAAAACTTTCTTGATTTCGTCTACCTTATCTAATTTTTCCCATGTAAAGAGTTCTACCTTCACAGTTTTAGCCTCATGATATCGGCTGGTGAAGGTTTTCTCTACTACCTCATTCTTACGTCCCATGTGTCCATATGCCGCAGTTTCCTGGAACATTGGCTGGCGCAACTTCAACTGGCGTTCGATTGCTTTAGGACGAAGATCAAACATTTCTGCAATTTTCTTTGCAATCTCGCCGTCAGTCATATTCACATGGCTTCTGCCGTAAGTATTTACATAGATACTAACCGGTTCTGCCACGCCGATAGCATAACTTACCTGAACCAACATTTCATCTGCAACGCCGGCAGCAACCATATTCTTTGCAATATAACGGGCTGCATAAGCTGCAGAACGGTCAACCTTACTGCTATCCTTACCTGAGAAGGCACCACCACCATGAGCACCCTTGCCTCCATAAGTATCTACAATGATCTTACGACCGGTAAGACCAGTATCTCCATGAGGACCACCAATCACGAACTTACCTGTAGGGTTTACGAAGTACTTGATGTCATCATTGAAGAGAGCCAACACCTTATCACTCAGGTGAGTCTTTACTCTTGGAATCAGGATATTGATTACATCCTCACGAATCTTTGCCAGCATAGCATCATCATCGTCCTCACCATTTGCCTTCTTGATAAAATCATCATGCTGGGTAGAAACTACGATGGTATCGATGCGCTGTGGGATATTATCGTCTGAGTATTCGATAGTTACCTGGCTTTTAGAGTCCGGACGGAGATAAGTCATCACCTTGCCCTCCTTGCGGATATCTGCAAGTACACGCATGATGAGCTGAGCCAAGTCAAGTGATACCGGCATATAATTTTCGGTTTCCGTTGTTGCATAACCGAACATCATACCCTGGTCGCCTGCACCCTGATTCTCATCCTCCTCACGACTTACACCGCGGTTAATATCATCGCTCTGTTCATGGATAGCAGTAAGCACACCACAAGAGTCGCCGTCAAACTGATATTCGCTCTTGGTATAACCGATTTTCTTGATAGTCTTGCGGGCAATGTTCTGCAAATCAACATAAACGTTAGAGCGAACCTCACCCATGATTACTACCTGACCAGTAGTACAAAAGGTTTCGATGGCGCAATGAGCGTGGTCATCGTAAGCCAAAAACTGGTCAAGCAATGCATCTGAAATCTGATCAGCCACTTTATCTGGATGTCCTTCAGAAACTGATTCTGATGAAAACAAATATGCCATATTTTCTTACTTTATTTCTATTAATTATTGATATTCATTATTTTGCGGCTGCAAAGTTACTCATATTTTTTCAGATTTTGTCATATTCCTATATAAAAAACGTCAATTCCTTGTGCTTTATCTGTTATTCGGGCATCTTTTGTCTGTTTTATCAGAATCAAGCACTTGGTTTTCTTCACTATATTTGATATTTCGAGGATGATGTTCCAAGATAGCTCTGCGCAAATCTGAAGTTTCAAGATGAGTATAAATCTCTGTGGTTCCAATATCTTCATGCCCCAACAAGGCCTGAATTACCCTCAGATCGGCTCCACCCTTCAACAAGGCTGTAGCAAAACTATGACGCAAAGTATGAGGAGAAATGGTTTTCTTGATTCCGGCATCATAAGCCGCATTTTTTATCATGATAAGTATCATATTACGTGTGAGATGAGCACCTCTACGATTCAAGAAGACATAGTCTTCCTCACCTGGCTTGATTGTCATCAGATTCCGGTCTATATACCAAAGATTGATTTCTTTCAGAGCCTTACCAGAAATAGGAACGATGCGTTCCTTGTTACCTTTACCTATGACCCTAATAAACTTTTCTTCTTCAAACACATCGCTTTTCTTTAGATTCACAAGTTCCGAAACGCGAAGGCCACAGGAGAACAGGGTTTCTATAATCGCCTTATTACGCTGTCCCTCCCATTTTTCCAAATCGATAGCCGCTTCAAGCATGTCAACCTCTTCTACAGATAAATACTCCGGCAAATGCTTTCCTATTTGGGGAGAAACCAGTAATTCGGTCGGATCGTCTTTTATATAATCATCAAGCACCAGATAACGGTAGAATGAACGGATTCCGCTCAAAATCCGAGCTTGTGAACGAGCAGAAACACCACGATCATGCAAACTTGCAGAAAAATTCTCCAAGTCTTCCAATTTCATTTCCGTCAGCACCAAATTGTTCTTATCAGCATACTCCAAGAGAAAATTCAAGTCATGGTAATAGGCATCCAACGTATTTTTGGAGAAATTACGCCCCAACTTGAGGTATCTCATATAGTTCTTTATAATTTCATTCCTCATTTTTTGTCAGTTTCCTTAATTTATTGTATCTTTGCATCGTCTTTGCATAAGACAGGAGAATACAAAAGATCTCTGCCGCAAAGATACGAAAAAAATATGGATTACGATTAAAAATCAAGTAAATATGAAGATACAAATTATTAATGGTCCAAACTTGAACCTTCTTGGTGTAAGAGAACCGGGTATTTATGGTAGCAATTCTTTCGAGAGTTATCTGCCTAAGCTGAAAGCGAAATTCCCTGATATTGAGATAGAGTACTTTCAGAGCAACATTGAAGGCGAGTTAATCAACAAGCTGCAGGAAGTAGGTTTTTCCTATGATGGTGTAGTACTCAATGCTGGCGCCTATACTCATACCAGCATCGCCTTGCAGGATTGTATTCGCAGTTTGAAATGCCCTTGCGTTGAAGTACACATCTCTAATGTGCATAAACGTGAAGAGTTCCGCCATCATTCATATATTTCCTGTGCTTGCCTGGGTGTAATCTGCGGTTTCGGTCTGGCTTCTTACGAACTTGCCATTTCAGGAATCTTAGCACAGAAAGAAACAGAAGAGTAAGATTTCCATTACTCTAAATCCATCAGATTATGACAGAGACTGAACTCATAGACAAATATATCTGCCAGCATATAGAGCCTGAAGGCGATTATCTGTATCGTCTTTACCGCGCCACCAATATACATACTATCCATGGACGTATGGCTAGCGGCCATATTCAGGGCAGACTTCTCAAGATGCTTGTAGAGATGATTCGCCCGAAGAATATTCTGGAAGTAGGTACATTTAGTGGCTATAGTGCTATCTGCCTGGCACAGGGATTGCAGGAAGGTGGAAAACTCTACACTTTCGAAATCAATGATGAGATGGAAGATTTTACCCGTCCCTGGATAGAAGGTTCGAATGTTGCCGACAAGATTGACTTCCGCATCGGTGATGCCAACATAGAAGCGCCCCAACTAGACGTAAAATTCGATATGGCTTTTGTTGATGGCGATAAGCGTACCTATATAGAAACGTATGAAATGGTTATGAGCATCCTGAACCCTGGAGGCTACATCCTTGCAGACAATACTCTTTGGGATGGTCACGTCATCGATCCTGCCTACGACCGAGATCACCAGACTCAAGGCATTCGGGCTTTCAATGATTTAATAGCAAAAGATCCTAGGGTAGAGGTTGTTATCTTGCCACTACGCGATGGTCTTACACTCATCAGGAAAAAATAAAAAATCAATTAGAACAAGAAATGGCATGAATCTCCCATGAAAGATTCATGCCATTTCTTTTAGTATATACACCCAAGTATAAGAAATTCTGTAGGTTTTAACTCAACAGCCTTTTACTCAGCGCTCTTACAGGATACCATACAGCAAGCCAACCTACAGCAATTACAGTAACGAAGATAATGGCAACATCTGAGTAATGGACACTTACCGGATAAGCATCAACAATAAAGGAGCCTTCAGAATCTCCCAGACGTACAAATCCATATTGCTGCTGCAAAAAGCAGAGGAGCAAGCCCAATCCAATACCGATAACAGCACCTATCACAGCTATCATTCTACCTTCAAAAAGAAATACTCTGGTAATCTGCTTATCGTTAGCTCCAAGATTACGAAGAGTCACTACATCATTTTTCTTATCAATAATAAGCATAGAAAGCGAGCCGATGATATTGAAACATGCAACAACTAAGATAAAGGTCAGGAAGATATAAGCAATCATCTTCTCTATCGACATAATTTTAAAGGTATCTTCCTGTTGTTCAAATCTGTCAAGCACTTTATATTTATTACCAGCTATCTGCTGCATCTCAGCCTTTACAGCATCCAGATTGCTACCCGGTTTCAAGCGTAATTCCAAATCAGAGAGCATACCTTGCTGACCAAAGAGATTACGGGCAAATGAAATAGAAGTGATGATGTAGTTTTTATCATACTTAGCCTGTTTAACGGCAAAAAGCACTCCAGGAGAGTTGAGCGAGTCAACAACAAAGCCATCACCAGGGTTAGTCATATCCAGCTGTCCTTCCTTTTTAGGAGCATAGATTTTCAGGAAACCATCCCATTGTGCTCCTATGCCTAAATTCTGGGCAAGACGGATACCTACTGTTCCATATTCCAGATTGGCAGCATGCAAGGAGAAAGAGCCATCACCATATAAAATATCTGTAATATGAGAAAGTTCTGCAAAATTATCATCTACACCCTTGATTTTCACCATAGCCTGATGATCATTATAGATTGCAAGAGCTTGATCTTCTACGGTTTCTGTTGCAACATCTACCTGCGGCAAAAGACGAATCTTAGTAAGAATAGGATCATCTGCAGGTGCAGTCTTTCCCTCAACAGGCACAACCTTGAGTTGTGGGTCAAAACTCGTAAAGAGTGAAGCTACCAGATCATGGAAGCCGTTAAAAACACTCAGAACGATGACCAGAGCCATCGTAGCTACCGCCACTCCTATTACAGAAATAGAACTGATGACGTTGATGACGTGCGTACTCTTCTTTGAGAAAAGATACCTGCGAGCTATAAAGAATGGGAAATTCATAATTCTATCTTACCTTATTTATATAACAGTATAGGGAGTCAAGAATTGCCGTCTTAACTCCCTTGTCTTTTTACTTCTTTACTCTTTTACTTTTTCAAGAGTTCATCAATGTGCTCCAAATAATCGAGACTATCATCAAGGAAGAAACGGAGTTCTGGAATAATACGTAACTGGTTTCTCACTTTTTTACCCAAGTCGAAACGGATCGTCTTCTCATTTGCATTGATATTCTTCAAAATCTCCTCTCCTTTTTCAGAAGGGAACACACTCAAGTAAGCAGTACAGATACTGAGATCTGGACTTACTCTAACCTTAGTAACACTTACCATCACACCATGCATCATGCGGGTTTGTGACTGGAAGATAAGACTCAACTCCTTCTGGAGAAGTCTTGATATACGGTTTTGTCTTGTTTCTTGCATAACAATTAACTATAAATTATTAACTATAAACTATTCAAGATCTACATGTGTAACCTCCACCTGTTCATGAAGGAAAATCTGTGCAGATTCCTTGAATTTATCCTCACTCTCTGTTGTGAGATATCGGCAAGAGCCTGTTTTGGTTATCATCTGTTCCATCTGCGGATGGCGTTTCAGATAATCTTTCAGACTGTTTGCTACATATTGTCCTTGCGGAACCACTCTTACGCCATCAGGAAGATTCTTCACAATGCTGCTCATAAGAAGCGGATAATGCGTGCAACCCAAAATAATGGTATCAATATCAGCGTCCTTCAGCATCAGCTGGTCGATGCGTTTCTTTACGAAATAATCAGCTCCCGGACTATCTGCTTCATTGGCTTCCACGATGGCAGCCCAAAGCGGACAAGCCACGCCATTCACCTGAATCTCTGGCCAAAGTTTCGAAATTTCCATATTATAACTTTGGCTTTTAATAGTACCTTCTGTAGCCAGAAGTCCCACGTGATTACTCTTGGTAATAGTACCAATTACTTCGGCAGTAGGGCGGATAATACCCAAAACTCTTCTGGTGGGATCCAACTCAGGAATATCGCGCTGCTGCAAAGAACGTAGTGCCTTAGCCGAAGCCGTATTACATCCCAGGATAACGAGATGACACCCCATAGAGAAAAGTTTAAGCACAGCCTGGCGTGTGAACTTATAAACCACCTCAAACGAACGCGAGCCATAAGGAGCACGAGCGTTATCACCCAAGTACATATAATCATACTGAGGCATCGTCTGGCGCAACCCATGCAGGATGGTCAGTCCGCCATAACCAGAATCAAAGACACCGATTGGTCCGGGATTAGAAGGCAACATCATTTCAAAGTCTCCTCCAGCAAAGCTGTAATATCCTCCCCCATCTCTTCGTTGAGATAAGGAGCTGCATTATTGTCTGTATTGATGATAAAGGCAAAGCCCTTCTGCTTGCCAATCTTTTTAGCTTCCTCGTTTATTTTTGCTTTGAGCGGAGCATAAGCATCATTCTCTGCTTGCTGCAACAGGCGGGTAGCCTCAGCCTTGAAGGCAATATTTTTCTCCATCAATTCACGCAATTCAGCCTGACGTTTCTCCAGAATTGTCTTGGCATAAGTGCGCTGTCCATCAAGAAATTCCTCATACTTAGCATTAAACTCAGTTTCTACACGTTTCGTTTCTGCATCGTATTTCTCACGGAGTTCATCCATATTATGCTTGGCTATAGCGTAACCAGGCATAGTATGAAAAACCTTATCAAAACTAAAGTAGCCAAAATGCAAAGGAGCAGATACAGCAATCTGTTGTTGCTGAACCTTTGCTGCAGGCGTTGTATGCTGGGCTGAAACAGTCAAAGAGATGAGAGCAAAAGCCAGAAATAAGAGATTCTTTTTCATGATGAGTGATACCGTTTATGATGAATACCTTATAAATACCTCGTTATTGAAAATGAGAAATAAGGGCAAGCACTTCTGCCTGCCCTCAATCTATATTCTTTTTATTTGCCTTGATTACTTAATCTTAGCCTGTACTTCCTTAGTAACGTCTACTACGTTAGTACCTGTATATACAGCTGCACCATCCTCGAAGATGAAGGTGTAGTTGCCAGCCTTGCCTACAGCCTCGATAGCTGTACGTACCTTTGCTACGATAGGCTGCATGAGTTCGCTGCTCTTCTTCTGCAACTCCTGCTGACCATCCTGGTAAGCCTGCTGAATTTTCTGCTGGAGAGTCTGCAACTCAGTTTCCTTCTGCTGCTTTGCAGTAGCGTTCATTGTGCTGGAACCCTTCTGATACTCGTCAGCCTTACGCTGGAACTCATCCTGCATAGACTTCAAGTCATTCTCCTTCTGCTTCTGGAGAGCTTCCATCTCGCCATTAGCCTTAGCTACATCTGGCAAAGACTGCATAATCTGCTGAGTATTTACTTTACCAAACTTCTGAGCCATCATAGTCATTGGTGCACAGAGCATCAACATTAAAATAAGCTTTTTCATTGTTCTATTCTTTTTAATTATTAATTTCTAAATGAAGTTTTCATGCTGCCAACCATTGGCACATGTACTTACCGGCTGCAAATATACAATTATTATTTGGAATAACCTAATTTTTGGAGCACTTCGTTGCTAATATCTATCTTAGGAGAGCCAAAGATGATGCCGCTGTTGCTAGCTCTATCGAGAACAAGCGAATATCCACGCAGGTCTGAAATCTCTTTTACGGCTGTATAAATCTCTTCCTGAATAGGTCCCATCAATGCCTCACGCATCTTATAAAGGTCGCCTTCTGCACCAAAATATTTTTTCTTCAAATCGCTAGCCTCCTTCTCTTTCTGCATGATGGCATCCTGCTTAGCCTTCTTCTGCTCCTGGGAAAGGAACACTACCTCGTTCTGATAGTTCTTATACATGGTGCTTGCCTCTGTGTTAAGAGCTTCTACCTCAGCCTGCCATTTGCGGCTTACCTGATTTAGCTGCTCGTTAGCACGCTCATAAGCGGGTACATTCTTCAAGATGTACTCCATATCTATCAATGCATATTTCTGTGCATGTGCTGAGATGGCTGCTACAGCCATCATCAGCATCAATACTATTTTCTTCATAAAACCCATTTTTAGAATTCCTGACCTAAGATGAAGTGGAACTGGCTTCCACCCTTCTTATATGAGCTACCATTCCATACTGTATCGAAACCGTAAGCCCAGTCAATACCCATCAGACCAACCATAGGCAAGAAGATACGTACACCGACACCGGCACTACGCTTCATGCTGAATGGGTTGAACTTCTTGGTTTCATACCAGGCGTTACCAGCCTCTACGAAGGTCAAACCGTAAATGGTTGTGTTACCTAAGAGGAATGGATAGCGAAGCTCCAATGAGAAGCGGTCGTATGCATAAGCATAGTAACCGGTTGTAGGACTGTAAGATACAGAACCATTCTCATAACCGCGGAGTCCGATTGTTTCCTCACCATAATATGATGAGTATCCACTCATACCGTCACCACCCACATAGTAGGTCTCGAACGGACTCTTCTTATACTTGTTATAAGAACCGAGCAAACCGAGTTCTACACGGGTCATCAATACGAAGCACTTCTGACCCTCTGTGAGTGCAGTATAAGTCTTTGCCTTGAACTTCCACTTATGGTATTCAATCCATCTGTACTTCTCCTGCTGCTCAGCAGAATAGGTTGGCGACTTAGAATCGTTGGCAAGATTCTTGTAGTCCTTGTTGTCGAACGCACTCCATGGTGGAGTAAGGTTGACACTTGCCTCAACCTCAGAACCACGACGTGGGAAGAGTTGGTTATCGGTTGATGTTCGGTTCAATGCGATGGTCAAGTTCAAGTTGTTCGCATTACCATTGGTCATCAACATATAGCTCCAGTTCTTCATCATGTAGCGCTGGTAAGCCAACTGTACAGACAAGGTGAAGTAATCATCCGGCCAACGGAGGCGCTTACCCCAACCGAGGCTTACACCCACCATCTGGATATACTTGTCTGGATCGTAATAATTCTCGTAGTTGTTATAGTAACTAGAACCGTAACCATACATATAACTGTAATAGTTGTTCATGTAAGCACTATTGTAATAGTTGCTTGACACGTCGGTACTCTTACTGTAGTATGCACCTACGCTGAACTGGATAGGGCGCTTGCCGCCAAACCAGTTGGTAGAGTAGCTTACGTTATAGCTCTGGTAGTAGGTACCATTGGTCTGTGCACCGATACTCAGCACCTCACCATCACCGATAGGCATGATACCACGATGCTCCTTGTTCTTGTTGAAGAGGTTTGCCATGGAGAAGTTGTTGAGCTTCAAGCCCACACGTCCGATGACACCCGTCTGACCCCAACCGAGCGAGAACTCAATCTGGTCGTTACTCTTCTGCTCCAGGTTCCAGTTTACATCAACCGTACCATCTTCAGGATTAGGCTTTACATCCGGGCTAACCTTCTCAGGATCAAAGTGTCCCATAGAAGCAAGCTCACGAGCCGAACGCATCAGAGCATCCTTAGAGAAAAGGTCGCCTGGCTTGGTACGAAGTTCACGGCGCACTACGTTTTCGTAAAGACGGGTATTACCATTGATACGTACATGGCTCAGATAAGCCTGAGGTCCCTCTGTTACGCGCATCTCCAAATCGATAGAGTCACCATCTATATTGATTTCAGTCGGTTCGATACGAGAGAACACATAACCATTATTATAGTAGAGGTTAGAAACAGCGTCATCATCTTCATTCAGGCGCTTACCCAATATCTTCTGGTTATATACATCACCCTTCTTCATGCCGAGCAATGCTTCAAGATAAGCTGATGAGTAAACGGTATTACCTGCCCAGGAGATGTTGCGGATATAGTATTTCTTACCTTCATCTACCTTGATGTAGATATTAACGTGCTTCTCATCGAAGTTGCTCACGCTATCTTCCAGAATCTGAGCATCACGGAAACCATACTCATTATATTTGTCGATGAGTTTCTGCTTATCTTCCTTCCAACGCTCAGGGGTAAATTTCTTCGACTTGAAGAAAGTAGCGAACTTACCAGCCTCATGCGTCTTGGCAAAAGCACCCTTCGAGAAGAGTCCACCCTTAATCTTGCGGTCAGAAAGCTGTTCGTTTCCATCGATTGTTATCTGATGTACCTTGATTTTTTCTTTCTTGTCAACAACAACATCCAGGATTACCTGTCCCTTGTTGGCAATATCATCGCGCTGGTTAATCTGGATATCAGCGTTCTTGAAGCCCTTATCATCGAAATACTTCTTGGCAAGAATCTTGGCACGGTCGAGCATATTCGGAGTTACCTGAGTGCCCTTTACCATACCCAACTTCTGCTCCATATCTTCACGCTCGCTCTTCTTCAAACCAACATAGTTGATATTAGAGATACGTGGACGAACCGCAAGATAGATATGAAGATAAAGCTTCTCACCTACGATAGAGTCGGCAGCGATAGCCACCTTCGAGAAGAGTCCATGTTTCCAGTAGCGCTTTACGGCATTGGTAATCTCGTCGCCAGGCACAGTAATCTCATCGCCCACACTAAGGCCTGAGATACCTGTGAGAACATAGTCTTCGTAGCCCTCAACACCCGAAACATTGATACCACCAATCTTAAGGGTACGAGGTGTACCAGCATACGAGATGTCAGGGTTTACGATTTTATCTTGTGCCTGAATCTGCATGCATGCCATTACGCCGAACAGCAGGATGAAAATCTTTTTAAATCTATTCATTTATACCTTATTATATATAATATGATTTTTCTATGCTTGTATGAGGTTTTCCTATTTCTCCTCCTCTTCCACCTGTGCCTCGGTTTTTCCAAATCGACGTTGGCGGTTCTGATAACTTGCTATTGCCTTGTGCAGATCTTCTTCATTGAAGTCTGGCCAGAAGGTATCACAGAAATACAACTCTGAATAAGCTATCTGCCAAAGAAGATAGTTGCTGATACGGAGTTCACCTCCTGTACGTATCAGAAGTTCAGGATCGGGCATGAAACTGGTTTCAAGATGCTTCTCGAAGTTCTCCTCTGTCAGTTTATCCTCTATCTGCTCATAGGTTGAACCAGACTCGAGCGCTTCTTTTACCATTTTCTTTGTAGCATTCAGGATTTCCCAACGTGAAGAATAGCTCAATGCCACAACCATAGTCATCGAATCGTTCTTCGCAGTATGGTCCATGGTCTCCTGAAGCTTGTCCTGCACCTGTTGTGGCAGGCGTTTCAAATCACCTATCACACGGAAGCGGACATTATTCTTCATGAAGATTTCATCTTCGAGCGAAGTCAGTACCAGTCCCATCAAGGCAGCAACCTCATCGGCCGGACGGTTCCAATTCTCTGTAGAGAAAGTATAGAGGGTGAGATATTTTACCCCCAACCTGGTACACTCCGATGTAATTCGGCGCACGGTATCTACTCCAGCCTGATGGCCGTAGCTACGCTCCTTGCCCCGTTCTGTTGCCCAGCGACCATTGCCATCCATAATGATAGCGATGTGCTCAGGAATCCTGTTCATATCTAAGTTGTCCATCATTCTTCTTTATTACAAGTTTTACATTTTGCACTGAAACTATAGGTCACCGAAACGGCTATGGTAGAATAGCAGTCGGAATTCTTGAAAATGCCACTGCTCTTTACCCGGTAAGGGTCTTTCACACCATCCAGTTCATCGCTGAGCGAGAAATGGAAAGTCCAGGTCAGTCCCAAGTTCAACCTTTCGTTTACTTTATATTTTGCGCCGATGCCTAAAGGCACGTTGGCTGTAAATACATTTTTTTCATTACCTTTTACATAGGTTGCTCCCAAGCCACCCAGTATATAAGGAACCAGGCGCTGGGCTCCGCGATAGTCTCTGCCTGTTCCGTAAGGCCAGAAGTTGTACTCAAACACCAGATTCATATCCACCAGCGTATGATTGAAACTATAGGGATTCTCCGTATAATCAGGATAGAAAGTATCCACATTTGCCGAAGAACCTTTTATTTTTCCAAAGCCCACGCTCAGTTTCAAGTCCTTGTAGGGGTCGAAATTGTATCTTCCCACCAGGAAACCGGCAGGTTGCATGTCGCTAAGCACATTTCCGTTAAAGTCGCCTTCATAGGTCATTACTCCCACACCGGCGCCTATCTCCATGCGATATTGCGGATCGTCCTGTGCACGAACCGCCATACAGCCCAGAGTTAAGAAAGCAAGCAGGATGATTAATCTTCCTTGCTCCAGCCATCTATATTGAAACGTCCTCTCCATACGTATCCGTTTCTGATAATCCAATAGTAATGTTGATTGTCACGACAGAAAGCGAAACGACCTTCAGTAGCAAACTTAGCAGGCAGAACAACCATCTTATCCTGCTTCCAAGTCAATCCGGCATTCTGGCTCTTATACCATTTGCCATTACTGCCTAAAGCAACGAAGCCTGTATCGGCAGCACAGGTAATTACCTGATCCAGCCAAGGCATCTTTCCACTTTTATTGTTTTCGATTTCCAGATAGTTCCACTGTCCGTCTTCATTTGCATAGTCAACCGTGCGCAACCATGTGGTAGCAACCGTATCTTTCAAAGCCTTGTCGCGAGTACCCAGCAGCATTACGTTCTCTACATCCTTAGCAGAGAGTACGCCAGCCACATTCATTGAGATATTCTGTGTTGGCAAATAGTCTGCATCTTTATCAAGTTTCTCTGCCTCCCAGCTGACACCCTTGTCTTTTGAAACAGAGATACCTGCAGCAGTATTATAAGCATAGAGATTCTTGCTGCTTGCACCAATGAGCTGCTTGACATCTGCATTTTCAGAAACCAATGCCCATGTTTTTGCATCGGCAGAAGCATAAACCTTGCCGCCATCTGAGATATAGAGTTCGCCATCCAGCGCTACTGCACTCTGGTAAGCGTCACTACTTAAGCTTACGTTCATCGTAATAGATGACCAGGCGCTGCCATTATTGATGGCTGACTTCAGCACCTCAGTACCATCGGTAGTCTTGCCGAATACATAGATGTAATCACCACAAGCTACAGCCTTCAAATCAGAGAACGCTGCCAACTGACTGTTGTTCTGAGCCAGCTCATGCCACTTAAACTCATAAGGCAACTCCTTATGTACGTTTACGGTAACCTTATACTGGGCATAGGCAGAGTAGTCGCTGCTGTAAACTCTAATAAAGCGAGGCTTTGAGAAGTTGATGGAATCAGAGCTTGAATAGTATGCTGCGACAGAATCAGTCTTGTTGATATCCATCAGGAGAATAGGGCTGCTATTCTTGCTGCTGATAGTAGCCAATATGGCAGTATCCCTCACCCCACAAGGCAAGGAATCTACATTATAAATCAAGCGTTGTGCCTGATCTATGTAAAATTTATAGTCAGAGCCCGTCACATTAGCCTTGAGCAAGGTATCTTTACCTGCCTTCGTTTTGGTATATCTGTCAAGACTACCCAACGAGAAAGCCGTGATGGCTGTATCATGTGTATATTCTACTGTTGTTTCATCGCTGCTCAAGCAAGAAGAGAGCGAGAGCGTAGCTGTAATCAGCGCTATGAAAGCAAAAAACTTCCTTTTCATTCTATCCTATTTTATTTTTAGCTGCAAATTTACTGAGAATTCTTTAAAAACTCGACCTTTTCTCCTTATTATTATGCAAATTATTCATTTTTAGGCGCATTTTTTAAGTTTTTTAGTGATTTCGAGGCGTAAAAACGAAGAAATCCCGCTTCTTTTGCAAGAAACGGGATTCCATATTTAGTATAAATTCGAAGTGTCGAATTAGAGCTGTGGACCAGCAGCAACGAGAGCCTTACCAGCCTCGTTTGTCTCATACTTCTTGAAGTTCTTGATGAAACGAGCAGCCAAATCCTTAGCCTTCTCCTCCCACTGAGAAGCCTCAGCGTATGTATCACGTGGATCGAGGATCTTAGGATCTACGCCTTCCAACTGTGTAGGAACTACGAAGTTGAAGAATGGGATAGTCTTTGTAGGAGCTGCGTCGATTGAGTGGTCGAGGATAGCGTCGATGATACCACGTGTGTCGCGGATAGAGATACGCTTGCCTGTACCATTCCAACCTGTGTTAACCAAGTATGCCTTAGCACCAGACTTCTGCATCTTCTTTACCAACTCCTCAGCGTACTTAGTTGGGTGCAACTCCAAGAAAGCCTGACCGAAGCAAGCAGAGAATGTTGGAGTAGGCTCGGTGATACCGCGCTCTGTACCAGCCAACTTAGCTGTGAAGCCAGAGAGGAAGTAATACTTAGTCTGCTCAGCGTTCAAGATAGATACTGGTGGCAATACACCGAATGCATCTGCTGAGAGGAAGATAACCTGCTTAGCAGCTGGACCCTGAGAGAATGGACGCTGGATGTTCTTGATGTGGTAGATAGGATAAGATACACGAGTATTCTCGGTAACAGTCTTATCTGCGAAGTCAATCTTACCATCCTTAGCTACAGTTACGTTCTCGAGGAGAGCGTCACGTGTGATAGCACCGTAGATGTCTGGCTCAGACTCCTTGTCGAGGTTGATAACCTTAGCGTAGCAACCACCTTCGAAGTTGAACACACCCTCGTCGTCCCATCCGTGCTCATCGTCACCGATCAACTTACGCTTAGGGTCTGTTGACAATGTAGTCTTACCTGTACCAGAAAGACCGAAGAAGATAGCTGTATTCTCACCGTTCATATCTGTGTTGGCAGAGCAGTGCATAGAAGCCATACCCTTCAATGGCAAGAAGTAGTTCATCATAGAGAACATACCCTTCTTCATCTCACCACCATACCATGTGTTGATGATAACCTGCTCCTTAGAAGTTACGTTGAATACAACGGCTGTCTCTGAGTGGAGACCCAACTCCTTCCAGTTCTCAACCTTTGCCTTAGAAGCATTGTAAACGATGAAGTCTGGCTCCTGATCGAACTCAGCCTCGTTCTGAGGACGGATGAACATATTTGTTACGAAGTGTGCCTGCCATGCTACCTCAACGATGAAACGTACCTTCATACGTGTATCCTTGTGTGTACCGCAGAAACCATCTACTACGAACAACTTCTTGTTAGAAAGCTCCTTCTTAGCGATCTCCTTAACGGCGTTCCATGCCTCTGGAGTTGCCTTGTGGTTATCGTTGTGATACTCCTCTGAATCCCACCATACAGTGTCGTGAGATGTAGCATCGTCAACGATGAACTTGTCTTTAGGAGAACGACCAGTGTAAATACCAGTCATTACGTTAACTGCACCGAGCTCAGTCTCCTGACCAACCTCAAAACCCTCGAGACCTTCCTTAGTCTCCTCATTGAACAATACCTCATAAGAAGGATTGTAGAGAACCTCAGTTGTACCTGTGATTCCGTACTTTGCTAAAACTGACTTATCAAACTTTGCCATTTTATTTTAAATGTATTTAAGTTGTGAATAATTTCTCTTTACCTTTTTATCTTGGTTGACAGAAGAAATCATCATTCTCCCAAAACCGCCGCAAAGTTACGAAAAATATGTTTTATAGCAAAGATTCTTAGGTATTATTCTTTCTTTTTAAAAGCTTTTTAGGTTAAAGAACTTAAAAAAAGCCGATTCGACCGACAATTGCCACGTTGACTTTGCAAAAAATCTCTGCTTAGAGAAAAACAAGCAGAGATTTACACCTATTTTATATATAAGAGGATATTTGAAGGAAAAATAAGATAGCAACAGTTCTTTCATTCCTCCAGAGAGAAAATAATTGCCCAAACATTTTGCCGTTTCCGAGATTTATTATATCTTTGCAGAAAAACTACAACTATATGAAGATAAATAATCTGAGCGAGCACAACTGCATCATCAACCGCTATCTGGCTGAGATGCGTGACTGCGATTATCAAAAGAACCGATTGCTCTTCCGCAACAACATTATGAGAATCGGTGAGTATGAAGCCTTTGAAATATCAAAGACTCTTAATTACGAAAAGACTGAGGTGACTACACCGCTCGGTGTGGCCCAGGTCAATCTTCCTACCGAAAAGATTGTCATCGGTACTATATTCCGTGCCGGACTTCCTTTCCACGAAGGTTTCCTCAATATTTTCGACCACTCTGGCAATGCCTTTGTGAGTGCTTATCGCGAGTATACCAACAAGGAGCATACTGAGGTGGGCGTACATATTGAATACCTCGCCACACCTGATCTTACTGATAAGGTGCTCATCATTGCCGACCCTATGCTTGCCACAGGTATCAGCATGGAGATGGGTATGAAGGCTTTCCTCACCAAGGGCAATCCTAAACATATCCACATTGCCTGTGTTCTCGCTGCACCTGAGGGTATTGAGCACATCAAGAAGACCTTCCCTGAGGACAAGACTACTATTTGGTGTGCCTCTATTGATGAGGGGTTGAACGAACATAAGTATATCGTGCCAGGCTTCGGCGACGCCGGCGACTTGTGCTATGGCAGCAAGCTTTAAGCCATAGGCTTTATAAATTCGTACGCTATATAAAAAGTATAGCAACTCTACTCTGAAATACTCTTCACTCTTCACCTTTCGGTCCGAAACCCCTGTGTTTATCGGCATTCCGAGGGGTGAAGAGTTATTTGTTTCTCTTCACCCTCTCTTCACCACTCTTCACCGACAGACATTAAAAAAACTGAACTTTCGCATGCGGTTCAAGTACGGGCTGAAGGCCCAAAAGTTCCTAGCCCAGGGCGTGTGGGGCAAAACTTACGAAAGTTCAATAAAAAAGAGGTACAAGACCGCTGCAACAGAAGGTGAAGAGTGGTGAAGAGTGGGTGAAGAGTGCCCGAACACTCTTCACCCCTCGGAATGCCGATAAACACAGGGGTTTCGGAGCATTTGGTGAAGAGTGAAGAGTTTTTCGTCTATCGCATAAAAAAGAAAATCAGACGCCTAAAAGGAAATCAGATAAACCCATTTCCGAGGACTGTTAAAGACAAACAGCCGACTAGCGGATAAGGCGCTAGTCGGCTGTCCGGCTTCTGCCAGTTGGCTGTCCTACTCAAACAGCCAACTTATCTTCGAAAGATAAAACCTTTAATAATGGAACGAACTGCCCCCCAGGAACTCTCGCAGAAGCGAAGTAGGCGGCAGATTATTATAAGGTATACCCTTGAAATATTTCAGGAACTTAAGCAACCGGTAAGCTTCAGCATATTCCTCGCAGTTTTCCGGAACCTGCTGCAGCAATGGTTCTGCCTACGTCTCGATGTAATCTTTACTACGTCGGGACGCATTTTCTGCCCCATCGCCCCCTTACGATAGGTAATGATACCTTTTCCGACGAGTAGCGATGTTTATTTCCCTACTGTCCACAGCCTTGACAATCGACTGCAAGACTCTCGCCAGTCAACTGTTTGACTTTCGCCAATCAGCTGTTCTTCGCAAACAGCCATGCCTTTGATGGCTGCTTTTCCACCCTAAAAACCTCTGCTACCTCCGTCCATACTACGTAACATTCTAGAAAAACACACCTACTATAAAATTGAAAAAGTTTTTGTAACATAAGACAAAGTCTATTCCAAAATTAACTTGTAACTTTGCAGCCACAATTTAATTATTAACAAAAAGATCAAGCGTATGAAAAAGTTTACGAATTTATGCTTTGCAATTCTTTCAATATTTTGTAGCTGTCAAGGCAATATTGAAGATGTCCAAAACTCTACCCAATTTCAAACAACCCATGAAGCGACCAATGAATGCAATTATTATTGGTACAATGGCAAGAAGATAGAGCTCATTGTTGACTCGACAAAAAATTTCATTGTTTACAACTCGGAAAAGCCTATACTTAAAAAGATTAAAGGAGGTGAATTTCAAAAAGGCATTTCTACAACGAGAAGCGGTGGACAATCAAAAGCATCATGGGCTATTGTAGAAAAAGAGAATTGCACAAGAAGTACCCTCAACAATATTGATACTTCCTACAAATCACCTATGTACATTTCTAAAGAGACAGGCAAAAGCATCGGTATTAGCAACCTAATTCATATAAAACTGAAAGATAGTAAAGATAAGAAAATACTGGAGGAACTAGAGAGCAGTTTACATATTTCAATTTATTCCCAAAATGAATACCTACCTCTATGGTATACGGTTTTCTGTCAAGACAATTCACATGGCAATAGCTTGGAATTATGCAACAAGTTGCAAGAAAGCAATAAATTTGCATATGTCGAGCCAGACATTATGATAGATTTAGCACAAGGAGTAACATCTTTTGTTGCTCCAAACGACCCATTATATTCCGACCAATGGAATCTTCACGGAAAATATTCTATCAATTGGGAAGAAGCGAGTCTATTAGCCAATGGTAAAGGTGTCAAGATTGGTTTAATCGACACTGGAGTAGATGCAACTCACCCTGACTACGACTCACAAAAAGTATATCATGCATACGATGCATATATAGGGGATTGGTTCGCAAATGGACTTTACAGCTCTCACGGTATGGCATGCGCTGGAACCATTGTCACGATTCCAAACAACAAAAAAGGATTAGTCGGAATAGCTTCAAATTCTGAACTTCAAAGCTATAGCGACCCTCTTACTGCTAGACCAAACATTTCTCAAAATCTAGCTTCTGATTTATGTATTGCTTTCAACAGCACCGATGTTGTAAGTTGTTCTTGGGGAGGTAATGATTTAAATAGTTCTGAAATCAAGGAAGCCATAACCTATTATGCATCATGGGGAAGAAACAACAAAGGGGTTATTATCGTATTTGCTTCTGGAAACGACTCTGGTCCCGTAACCTTCCCAGCAAACTATGATGAAAAGATTCTAGTTGTAGGTGCCTCTAACAAATTTGGAAATAAAGCAAATTTCAGCAACTATGGAAAAGAGATTGATGTTGTAGCTCCTGGCGTAGATATTCCAACAACAGGATGGACAGAATCAGATACTAGCACCTATAATTATATAAAATTTTCAGGCACTTCTGCAGCTTGCCCACAAGTTGCTGCCGTAGCAGCATTAGTTTTGTCCATCAATCCAAACTTAACAAGCAAAGAAGTATGCGACATCATTGAAAAGACGGCACAGAAAGTAGGAAGCAAGCCTTACTCTACATACAGCAACAGACCTAATGGCACATGGAATGAATATATGGGTTATGGGCTTGTTGATGCAGCTGCTGCAGTAAAAGCCGCAAAATCTACATTAAAATAATTAAAATAAAAAGAATATGAGACGTACTATAATAACAGCAGTGTTAATCTGCATTTTTACCTTAGTGGTCAGTTGCTCTAATAGCGACGAAAATATCACGTCATATAGTAAGTATGAGGTTCCTACCGATATAATGATAGAGACTCCAGACAATCAGATTCTTGTCATAAACTCAAAAGATGACTTTGAAAAGTATTTCAAGAATTGTGCAAGTAGCGCAAGACCTAATACAAAATTAGAGCTACCTGTAGTGAACTTCCAAAAATATACGCTAATCTACATACAAGGAGAATCACCACATGGGATTGCCAAACTAGAGAGTTCCTTGGAGCCTATAGAAAACTGCAAAATTCTATCTATCCATATAGAACAGAATTATACAAATGTGATGCAAAGATGGAATGTGGCATATCTTATCGATAAAGAAGATAAGCCAAACATCAAATTACAATACCACATAATAGCCCCATAGTCTAAAGGGAAAGAGTGGTATTTATCCCAAAAAGTGGCGATAGGTGTGCTAAATCTCATAAAAAAACATAGATTTAGCGCACCTATCGCCACTTTTTGACGTAATAGCTCTGTAATAGCTCTAAACAAGCCTTGCCTGCATCACATGCCAGAAACCTTTAATAATGGAATGAACTGCCCCCCAGGAACTCTCGCAGAAGCGAAGTAGGCGGCAGATTGTTATAAGGTATACCCTTGAAATATTTCAGGAACTTAAGCAACCGGTAAGCCTCAGCATATTCCTCGCAATTCTCCGGAACCTGCTGCAGCAGCGGCTCTGCCTGCGTCTTAATCACAGCCAGCTCATAAAGCATCGCCGTATTGAGCATCGCATCGGCATTCTCCTGGAACGGGAATATCCACTTGTTCTCACCCGCCCTTACCGAAGGCCAGCGATGAATGGTTTCCTGGGCAGAGACACCTCGATACTTGTAATCGCGGATGATGCGGCGGAGCAAACGGTTGTCTGTTGTCGGGATATAATTGTGATTATCCAGAAGAATCGTGGTCAGCGCCGAAGCATATACTCTGAATATCTGCTCCTGCGGGATGTGGGCCGTCAGCTCTGGGTTCAATGCGTGAATACCCTCTACCACCAGCACATTGTTATCGTTCATCTTCAGCTTGTTGCCGCTCTTTTTACTCTTTCCGCTCTGGAAATCATACTTCGGCAATTCTACCTCCTCACCACGGAAGAGGGCGTTGAACTGCTCGTTGATCAAATCGAGATCCAGGGCATAGATGCTCTCATAATCATATTCGCCCGAAGCATCCTTCGGCGTTTTCTCCCTATCTACGAAATAATCATCGAGCGAAATCTGGAGCGGTTTCAATCCGTTTACGGCAAGCTGTATGCTCAGGCGCTTGCACGAAGTGGTCTTGCCCGAAGAAGAAGGACCTGCCAGCAGCACCAGTTTCACGCCCTTGCGGCTGGCAATCTCCTCAGCAATCTTGGCAATCTTCTTCTCCTGCAGCGCCTCGCTGATATTGATGATATCGGTAGCATGATTGGCATCTATCGCCTGGTTAAAATCGCCTACAGTCCTGATGCCCAGGATACTCTGCCAGCGATGATGCTCCTTGAATATCTCAAACATCTTGTCCTGTCGGGTCATTTCGCCCAGCACATCCGGGTTCTTGAGCGAAGGAATGCGCAGGAGCATGCCATCATAATATTTCTCCAGCCCGAAGAGATAGAGCTGCGAGGTATTGGTGAGCAGCGTGCCGTAGTAATAATCTACATAATCACCTATTTTATAATAGGTAGTATAGATAGAGCCCGACGTCTTGAGCAGTTTCACCTTCTCAACATCCCCTTTCTCCTGGAACAGCGCAACAGCCTCTTCGGTAGGCACGGTGAAGCGGCGTATCGGCATCCTGGCATCGATAATCTCCTGCATGCGACGGCGGATGATGTTCACATCTTCATCTACAACAGGTCTGCCCAGGCGGATATCTACGTAGAAACCATTCGATACGGGGATATCAATCACCACATCTGTAGCAGGATAAATGTCCTGTACCGCCTTGCAGAGAACAAAGAAGAGGGTACGGGTATATGCACGCGAACCGGATGAAGAAGTCATATCAAGAAATTCTACATCTTTAGAATTATAAACACGATAATGCATGCCTTCAACCTTGTTATTTACCCTTGCAGACACCGGTCCGTGGGTCATTTTGAGGTCAAATGCTGAAAAAATATCAAAAAGTGTGCTTCCGATTTCTACTTTCTGAGATTTTTTATTATTTTTGCAACGGATTTGAATTACTTGTTTCATTTGTATTAAAACTATGTTACAAAATTAAACTAATCTACCCGCTCTCGAAGCCCCCGAAGGTGCTTTTTGAGCATCGGCTTACTCTTTTTAGAAGAGAGACGCCTACAGAGTGTAAAGTTACGAAGAAATTCGGAAACTTGATGTATTTGACAACATTAATTAAGTTATTATATGTCGATTTGGATATTTTTTAAGCTTATTGGAGCACTCGCCCTACTGATGTTCGGTATGAAGTCCATGAGCGACAGTTTGCAGAAGATGGCAGGACCACAGCTCCGCCATGTGTTAGGAACCATGACCACCAATCGTTTGACGGGCATCCTCTCGGGTACGCTCATCACCGCAGCGGTGCAGTCTTCTACAGCCACGACGGTGATGACCGTATCATTCGTTAACGCAGGTCTCCTTACCCTAGCCCAGGCTATCTCCGTTATCATGGGCGCCAACATCGGAACCACGCTCACCGCATGGATCATGAGTGCCGGTTTCTCGTTTAACATCACAGATTTTGTATGGCCGGCGTTCTTCATCGCCATCATCCTGATTTACAGCAAGAAACGCAAGATTATCGGCGACTTCATCTTCGGTATATCCTTTATGTTTCTCGGTTTGGGAACTTTACGCCAAACCGGTATCGACATGGATCTGGCTCATAATCAGCCGGTTCTTGAATTCTTTGCAAGTTTCGATCCTCACAGTTTCCAGACTACCATCACCTTCCTTATTATTGGTAGTATACTCACTATGTGCGTACAGAGTTCGGCAGCCGTCATGGCGATTACGATGATACTCTGCTCTACCGGCGTATTGCCTATCTATCAGGGCATTGCACTTGTGATGGGTGAGAATATCGGAACAACTGTAACCTCCAACGTGGCAGCGCTCACCGCCAACACCCAGGCCCGGAGAGCGGCGATGGCGCACATGGTGTTCAACATCTTCGGTGTGCTTTGGATACTCTGCATATTCCACCCGTTCATTCATCTGGTTTGCGGCTGGGTAGGTTTCGACGATGCCATGGAGAAGACTGATCCTCATTTCGTAGCCAATGCAACCAAGCTATCCTTTGTGCTTGCCGCCTTCCATACCACCTTCAACCTCGCCAATACCTTTATCCTGGTTTGGTTCATTCCACAGATAGAGAAGCTGGTATGCAAGATTATCCGTCCTAAGAAGAATACCGATGAGGACGACTTCCGCCTGCGCTTTATCCAGAGCGGTATCATGAAGACACCGGAAATCTCTGTCTTGGAGGCACAGAAGGAAATCCATTGTTTTGCAGAGCGCATCCAGCGCATGTTCGGCATGGTGAAGACGCTTCTTGGCGAGACCAATGAAGAAAAGTTTGTAAAACTCTATAGCCGCATAGAGAAATACGAAGGCATCTCTGACAACATGGAGATAGAGATTGCCAAATATCTCGACCAGGTGAGCGATTCTCATCTTTCTGACGAGACCAAGGCAAAGATTCGTGCCATGCTCCGTGAGATTTCTGAAATCGAGAGTATCGGTGACAGCTGCTTCAACATCGCACGCACGCTGAACCGCCGTTTCAAGGGCAAGGAAGACTTCATCACTTCACAGTATGAACACATGCATCAGATGATGGAACTTACCGACAATGCCCTTACCCAGATGAACATCACCCTCGTAGGGCATAAGGGAGACAACGATGCCAACCTCTCTTTCAACATCGAGAACGAAATCAACAACTATCGCAATCAGTTGAAGAGCCAGAACATCAACGATGTAAACAACCATCTCTATACCTACGCCATCGGTACCATGTATATGGATATCATCCAGGAATGCGAGAAACTCGGCGACTATGTAGTAAACGTAGTAGAGGCCCGCATGGGTGTAAGACAGCATGAAGCTTAGGGAGAGTTTACAGTTAACAGTTTATAGTTAACAGTTTATAGGGCATGAAGTTCATTAGTGGGCTTCATGCCCTATCTTTATTTTCTACCTATATTAAATAGGACAAACAGATATGTTTTTAAGCAAGATACTTGATTCACAACAGCAAAGTTGCCATAAAGAAGTGATTTCACAAAGAAAAAGAAAGAATTTTGGCATAACATAGAGGATAACTCGATTTTTTGTTGTAATTTTGCAGCCGAAATTGCAATTTTATAAATAATTAATGAAGATTCTAGTAACGGGTGCGTCGGGCTTTATCGGCAGCTACATCGTGGAAGAGGCCTTGAGACAGGGCATGGAAACCTGGGCGGCAGTACGCCCTACCAGTTCCAGAAAGTATCTGCAAGACGAGCGCATCCATTTTATCAATCTCAATCTTTCTTCAGAGGAAGAGTTAGAGAAAGAACTCGCCCCGCACGAGTTCGACTATATAGTGCATGCAGCCGGCGCAACGAAGTGCCTGCATGCAGAGGACTTTTATAAGGTAAACACAGAGGGGACCAAGCATCTGGTGAACGTCCTTCTGCGCCTCCAGATGCCTATCAGGCGATTTGTCTTTGTCAGTTCGCTCAGCATCTTTGGAGCCATCCGCGAAGAGCAGCCTTATCAGGAAATCTCAGAACATGATACTCCTAAGCCAAATACTGCATACGGAAAGAGCAAGCTGGAGGCAGAGCGCTATCTGGACAGCATCGGCAACAACTTCCCTTATATCATCCTCCGCCCTACAGGAGTTTACGGTCCTAGGGAGAAAGATTATTTTCTCATGGCGCAGAGCATCAAGCAACATGTTGACTTTGCTGTAGGATTCAAGCGCCAGGACATCACTTTTGTATATGTACAGGACGTGGTACAGGCTGTATTCCTGGCTCTGGATCATGGAATGAACGGCAGGAAATACTTCCTCAGCGATGGAGAAGTATATCAGTCAGCTGCCTTCAGCGACCTGATAAAAAAGGAGTTAGGCAATCCTTGGATGCTACGCATCAAGGCACCAGTCTGGGTATTGCGCATCGTAACCTTCTTCGGAGAGTATCTCGGAAGGATGACGGGCAAGATGTCGGCCCTGAACAATGATAAGTACAACATTCTGAAACAGCGCAACTGGCGATGTGATATTGAGCCAGCCATGGATGAACTGGGCTATCATCCTCATTATCCACTGGAAAGAGGTGTGAAGCTCGCCATCAAGTGGTACCGGGATAACGGATGGCTATAAACTGTAAACTAATAAGAAGCGTGATAAAAGATTATTTCAAGATAGACAAGAACCCGAAGAAGGGACTGATGACACTGGAATGGGTCATGCTGGGATATATGGCAATCACCATTATCACCATGCTCTTTACCTACACAAAACTCGTAAACCCGGAAGCTATGCTCTGGGGACGACTGAGAGCGCTCGTCATGACCATCGCTCTTTGGGCAGTATACCGCATGATACCTTGCCGCATCACCAAGATGGTGCGCATCATCGCCCAGATGGCTTTGCTTGCCTGGTGGTATCCCGACACCTACGAAATCAATCGCATGTTCCCCAACCTCGACCATATCTTTGCAGGTTGGGAGCAGGATCTTTTCGGATGTCAGCCCGCCCTGCTCTTTGCCAAAGCCCTGCCTTGGGCTGTAGTAAGCGAACTGATGTCGATGGGCTACTTTATGTATTATCCGATGATTGCATTGGTTTCATTCTATTATTTCTTCTGCAGATATTATGAGGCTGAAAGAGCTGCATTCGTCATGCTCACCAGTTTCTTTATCTACTATCTCATCTACATCTATGTACCGGTAGTGGGCCCGACCTTCTACTTTGATGCAGTAGGAATATCAGAAATAACCAAAGGCATCTTCCCGGCTTTGGGCGATTACTTCAACACCCATACCAACTGCCTGCCGACACCGGGTTACACCGATGGAATCTTCTACCAGCTTGTAGAAGACGCCAAGAACGCCGGCGAGCGTCCTACAGCAGCTTTCCCAAGTTCGCATGTGGGCGTGAGCACCATCTGCATGCTCCTGGTCTGGCATACCGGCAACAGAAAACTGCTATACGTGATGCTGCCATTCTACATCTTCCTGTGTCTGGCTACCGTATATATTCAGGCGCATTATCTCATCGATGCCATCGCCGGCCTCATCTCTGCCGTCGTCATCTATTTTGCATTGATGGCAGTATCGAAGGGAATGATAGAGCATCTTACTCCTTCTTCGCGACTGAGATTCAGATAGTTACATATTTTAATTACAATAACATTATAAACGAATAGAATTCATCTAGAACAATGAAGAAACTATTTATTGAGACTTATGGCTGCCAGATGAACGTGGCAGACAGTGAGGTAGTTGCCTCTGTAATGCAGATGGCTGGCTACGAAATTTGTGAGAAAGAAGAAGAGGCTGATGCCATCTTCCTGAACACCTGCAGTATCCGCGAGAATGCAGAGAACAAGATTTATCATCGCCTCGACACCCTCCATGCTGAACAGAAGAAGGGAAGAAAGGTGATTCTCGGCGTTTTGGGCTGTATGGCAGAGCGCGTAAAGGATGACCTCATCCAGAACCACTATGCCAATCTCGTTTGCGGACCAGACAGCTATCTCAACCTGCCGGATATGATTGCGCAGTGCGAGATGGGTACCAACGCCATCAACATCGAACTCTCTAAGACAGAGACTTACCGTGACATCGTACCTCAGCGCATCGGTGGCAACAGAGTGAGCGGTTTCGTAAGCATCATGCGTGGTTGCAACAACTTTTGCCACTACTGCATCGTGCCTTATACCCGTGGACGTGAGCGCAGCCGCGATGCTGAGAGCATCCTGCGTGAGGTTCGCGATTTGCAGCAGCGTGGCTTCAAGGAAGTTACCCTGCTGGGACAGAATGTAAACAGTTATGGTCTCTCGCCATCGGGCAAGCGCGAGGAAGGCAGTCTTTCCTTTGCCGAGCTCCTCCACATGGTAGCCCAGGCTGTACCGAATATGCGAGTACGCTTCACCACCTCTAACCCAGAGGATATGACCGAGGACATCCTCCACGCCATCGCCGAAGAGCCAAACCTCTGCAAGCACATCCACTTCCCTGCACAGAGCGGAAGCAACAAGATTTTGAAGCTGATGAACCGCAAATACACCCGTGAGGAGTATCTGCAGCGCATCGCCGACATCAAGCGTATCATCCCGGGCTGCGGCATCACCACCGACATCTTCGTGGGTTATCACGACGAGACCGAGGAAGACCATCAGGAAACTCTCTCGCTGGTAAAGGAAGTAGGCTTCGACAGCGCCTTCATGTTCAAGTATTCAGAGCGCCCGGGCACCTATGCCGCCAAGCATCTGCCAGACAACGTTTCTGAAGAAACCAAGATAGCCCGCCTCAACGAACTTATCAAGTTGCAGACCGAGGTGAGCGCCGAACAGAACAAAAAGGATGAGGGCAAGGTATTCACCATCCTCATCGAGAACTTCAGCAAGCGTAGCCGCGAACAGATGATGGGTCGAACAGAACAGAACAAGGCGGTTGTCATCGATAAGGGTAACCACCACATCGGAGAGTTCGTGAAGGTTCGCATCACCGGTTCTACCTCTGCTACTCTCTTCGGAGAAGAAGTAAAGGAGTAAACCCAAACTCTTCAGAACAGCTTTTTCTGAATAAAAAGACTCTTCTGAAAGAAAAAACAGAATATAAACAAGAAAAACCGCCAAAAGTTTGGCGGTTTTCTTAAAAAGCACTATATTTGCACCTATGAAGGAATTCTTGCAAATTTTACGCCGATTCGTCCCTCCATACAAGAAGTATCTGGGACTGTCTATCCTGTTCAATATCCTGTCTGCGGTATTGAACATCTTTTCGTTTGCAGCCTTGATACCAATCCTGCAAATCCTGTTCCAAGTAGATGGTGGTATCCGTGTCAACGAGTATATGCACTGGAATGGAGATTGGGGTAGCATCAAGGAGGTTGCAACCAATAACCTGTATTATTATATTCAGGAGTTTATTGTTGTCCATAGTGCATCAACAGCCCTTTTGGTCATCGGCATATTCCTAGCCTTCATGACATTCCTCAAGACGGGAGCCTATTTCCTCTCGTCAGCCACCATCATACCTATCCGTACAGGTATCGTAAGAGACATCCGCAACCAGATTTACCAGAAGATAAACAGTCTCTCGCTCGGTTTCTTCAGCGAGGAGCGCAAGGGAGATATCATTGCCCGCATGAGCGGTGATGTGCAGGAAGTGGAGAGCAGCATCATGTCGTCGCTCGACATGCTCTTCAAGAACCCTATCCTGATCCTCTTCTATTTCATCACACTCATCTGCATCAGCTGGCAGCTTACCCTCTTCACCATCCTCTTTGTGCCACCTTTCGGCTGGTTCATGGGAGTAGTGGGCAAGAAACTGAAGGCACACAGTATCGAGGCACAGGCACTTTGGAGCGATACGATGAGTATGGTAGAAGAAACGCTGGGCGGCTTGCGCATCATCAAGGCGTTCTGTGCAGAAGAAAAGATGAACAAGCGTTTCAATCAGGTTAACAGCAGCTACCGCGACAACATCATGCGTGTAAATATCCGCCAGCAGATGGCACACCCGATGAGTGAGTTCCTGGGAACCATCCTCATCGTAGTGGTATTGTGGTTTGGCGGTATTCTGGTTCTGGATTATGGCAGAATCGACGGTCCTACCATCATCTTCTATCTCGTGATGCTCTACAGCATCATCAACCCACTGAAGGAATTCTCCAAGGCGAGTTACAATATCCCAAAGGGATTGGCAAGTATGGAGCGTATCGACAAGATTCTGCAGGCTGAGGTGGAAATCAAGGACAAGGAGACCCCTGAGCATATCAGCAGCTTCGAACATCAGATAGAGTTCCGCCACGTTTCCTTCGCCTATACCGACCGAAAAAGCGCCGAACTGGTTTATGTATTAAAGGATATCAATCTCGTGATACCAAAAGGCAAGACTGTTGCACTTGTTGGTCAGAGCGGTAGCGGTAAGAGTACGATGGTAGATTTGATTCCTCGTTACTATGATGTACAGGAAGGCGAGGTGCTGATTGACGGCATTAATGTGAAAGACCTTGCCGTACATGACCTTCGCATGCTGATAGGAAATGTAAACCAGGAGGCTATCCTCTTCAATGCAAGCTTCAAGGATAACATCCGATTCGGCAAGACCGATGCTACAGACGAGGAAATAGCCAATGCAGCTAAGATTGCCAATGCTTACGAATTCATCACCAAGTCGGAGAAAGGTTTCGATACAAATATCGGAGACCGAGGCGGCAGACTTTCCGGTGGCCAGCGCCAGCGTGTCAGCATCGCCCGTGCCATCCTCAAGAATCCTCCTATCCTCATCCTCGATGAAGCAACATCAGCCCTCGATACCGAGAGCGAGCGCCTGGTTCAGGATGCCTTGGAGAAACTGATGAAAACCCGTACCACCGTGGCTGTGGCTCACCGATTGAGTACCATCAAGCATGCCGATGAAATCTGCGTATTGCACGAGGGTAGGATTGTGGAGCGTGGTACTCATGAGGAACTGATTGAAAAAAAAGGATATTACAAGAAGTTGCATGATATGCAGCAGGTGTAATTGAGTAAAGAGTTAATAGTTAAGAATTTATAGTTTTACAGATGGTTAAGATTGTTTATGCATTCTTTTATGCAATATCGCTGCTGCCTTTCAGGCTGCTCTATTGCATTGCCGACTTCGAGTACTTAATGATGTATCGCGTCATCAAGTACCGCAGGGGTATTGTGCGTAAGAATCTCACCAGCTCTTTTCCTGAGAAATCAGAAGAAGAGATTATCGACATCGAGAAGAAGTTCTATCGCTGGTTCAGCGATTACTTCTTCGAGGCTGTCAAACTGCTCAGCATCAGTGACAAGGAGTTGCACCAGCGATTCCAGGTCATCAACAGCGAGGAAGTGGAGCAATGTTTCCTGGAAGGTCAGAACGTGGCAGCTATCCTGGGCCATTACTGCAACTGGGAGTGGCTCTCATGCGTGGGTATCGAACTGCCCAAGTCACGCAAGATAGGCCTCATCTATCATCCTCTGCGCAACCAAGCCTTCGACGAACTCTTCAAGCGCATCCGTTCTCACGAGGAGAATGGCGTGGTGGTGCCCAAGAAAGAAATCCTCCGCTATCTGGTGGATTACAAGCGCAAGGGCATCATGAACATCTTCGGCTACATCAGCGACCAGGGTCCCAAGTGGGAGAACATCCACCTGTGGCTTCCTTTCCTCAACCATCCCGAAACCCCAGTGTTTACTGGCGGCGAGAGAATCATGAGAAAGATGAACGATGCCGTGTTCTATGTAGAGATGTCCCGCCCTAAGCGAGGCTACTACACGGCAACATACAAACTCATCACCCGCAATCCGAACTCCCTGCCGGAGCACGAGATTACCCGTCGCTTCTTCCAGATGCTGGAAGAAACCATCCGCAAGAATCCACCTTATTATTTATGGACGCATAACAGATGGAAGCGAACCAGGGAGGAGTTTGACAAGCGATATGAGGTGGTGAAGGGGAAAGTTGTACCGAGAGAATAGAGTTGTTCCAAGAGAAATAGAGTTTATCTTAATAATAGAAAGGGTTACAAGATGATAGAAGCAAAAAGAGTACCTTATGGAGTCTCTGATTTCCTGAGAGTTATCAGAGAAAATCAGTATTACGTAGATAAGACTATGTATATTCCGTTGTTGGAGGCTCAACCCGACAACCTGATATTCATTCGCCCTCGCCGCTTCGGCAAGAGCCTGTTCCTCAGTATGCTCGAAGCTTACTATGACTGCAAGATAAAAGACCAGTTCCAGGAAATCTTCGGAGGTCTCTGGATTGGCAGTCAGCCTACCCCTCTACAGGGCAAGTATCAGGTACTGACGCTCGATTTCTCGCAGATAGGAGGAAACATCGACAACCTGGAAGAGCGCTTCAACTCATATTGCAATATCTGCTTTGACGCTTTCATCAACAGATATGCACAATTCTATGATGAAGCAACCAGAAAGACCGTTCTTGCAGAGGATGTAGCATCCAACAAGCTTGCTACTATCCAAAAATACGCAAAAGAACACAATTATCAGCTTTATCTCATCATCGATGAATACGACAACTTCACCAACACCGTGCTCAATGAACAGGGTGAAAAAGTGTATTATGCGATGACGCATGCCAGCGGTTTCTACCGCGACTACTTCAAAAAGTTCAAGGGTTCATTCGCCAAGATATTCATGATGGGTGTAAGTCCTGTAACACTAGACGATGTTACCAGCGGCTTCAACATCGGCTGGCATATCTCAACCAAGCCTGAGTTTGACAAGATGCTGGGCTTCAGCACAGAAGATGTACGAGCCATGTTTACCCGTTATCGCGATGCGGGACAGATTCCGGCAGATAGCAATATCGAGGCAATGCTAGAAGAAATAAAGCCGTGGTATGACAATTATTGCTTCTCAGAGGCATGCTTAAACAGTAAGGTCAGGGTTTTCAATTGCGATATGGTGTTATATTATCTCCGTAATTACATGGACGATGGTAAAGCCCCTAAGCAGATGATAGACCCAAACACGAAGACCGACTACAACAAGATGAAGCGACTGCTCCAACTCGACAAGCTAGACGGCAACCGCAAGGGCATCATCCGCAGGATTACGGAGGAAGGCAGCATCGTATCAAATCTATACGAAACCTTCCCAGCCAGCGAAATTGTGAAGCCGGAATGCTTCCCAAGCCTACTGTTCTATTACGGCATGCTTACCATCAAGGATACTTTCGGCGAGCAAGTTATATTCGGTATTCCAAACAAAAGTGAAATGAAACGAATGGAAGAAATAGAAACATTCATGGTTGAACTACAAAAAAGTGTTCGACAGATGATACAAAATTAAAAACGGCAAAGTAATTTCTATAGAATCATGAGAATAGTTCTTTTCTGTGAAAACAAGTATGCCATAGACATACTTAATCCGATACAAGAACATGTGACAAAGCAACATTTGCCACACGAGATATTGTGGTATATCCACAAACCAAAGATAGACAGTTTTCCATATGCCGACCAGGTGAAATGGACCAACTCTATTCAAGAAGTCTATGACTTCCAGCCAGACGCTATCTATGTGCCAGGCAACATTGTGCCTTACTATCTGCCAGGCGTCAAGATACAGGTATTCCACGGCTATGCCGCAGAGAAGAAAGACCACTGGATTATCCGCCGTTACTTTGACACCTATTTCACCCAAGGTCCTTACTTCACCTCCCACTTCGAGGCTTTAGCAAAGAAATATGGCGACTTCGAAGTATTGGAAACGGGATGGCCTAAGCAGGATTGGATCAAGGAAAACCTGCATAAATATGATGCCGACCGAGAGAAACTGCTCAGGGAAAGCGGCAAGGAGACCTTGATCCTTTACGCTCCTACCTTCTCGCCAAAACTCACTTCGCTTCCTTACATCAAGGAAGAGCTGGGCAAGTTGGCTAAGGAGCGCAATGCCCTGGTAGTAATGAAGTTCCATCCGCTTACCCGCCAGGAATGGGTAGATGAATACCGTGAATGGGCTGCAACCAAGAAGGATGTTCTCTTCATCGACAAGGGAGAGAACGTAACCAAATATCAGCTGATGGCAGATACGCTCATCAGCGATACCTCTTCTACCATCTATGAGTTCCTGCTGCTCTCTCGCCCAGTAATCACCCTCGGCACCATATCCAAGGATATCTACTGGGAAAATATCACGGAACCTGATCAGCTGATTGCCGCCTACGACCATGCCCTCACAGCCCCTGAGGCGATAGCCAAGAGACAGTGGATAGTAGACAACTACGATCCATATTTGGACGGCAACGTATGCCAGCGCATGCTCGACGGAGCAGAAGACTATATCCGTCGCCATGGTGTACCAAAGAACAGAAAGCTGAATCTCTGGCGCAAATATACCAGCATCAAGACATTTGGAAGAATCAAAAAAGGATAAAGATATGCTTAATTTTACAGTAGGACCCGTGATGGCAAGCGATGAGGTTAGAGCCATCGGCGCTGAGCAGGTGCCTTATTTCAGAACAGCAGAGTTCTCCGCCATCATGAAGGAGAACGAACAATTGATGAAGCAGTTTGCCAAGGCATCAGACGATGCCCGCACAGTTTTTATCACAGGTTCGGGCACAGCCTCTATGGAAGCCGTGGTCATGAATGTATTCACTCCTGCCGACAAAGTACTGGTAGTGAATGGCGGTAGCTTTGGTCACCGATTCGTACAACTCTGTGAAATTCATGAGATTCCACATACAGAAATCAAGCTTGAGATGGGGACTCCACTCACGGCAGAAGACCTCAAGCCATACGAGGGACAAGGCTACACCGGCTTCCTCGTCAATCTACATGAGACTTCTACCGGTGTGCTCTACGACATCCAGATGATCAGCGACTTCTGTCATCGCAACCATATTTTCCTGGCCGTAGATTCCATCAGTTCTTTCCTCGCGGACCCATTCAACATGAAGGAACTCGGCGTGAACGTAATGATTACGGGTTCACAGAAGGCACTGGCATGTCCTCCAGGTATCTCTGTCATCATTCTCGATACAGAGGCAATCAAGCGAGTAGAGGCAAACAAGGTGAAGTCGATGTATTTCGACCTGAAGGATGCCTTGAAGAATGGTGAGCGTGGACAGACTCCTTTCACCCCAGCCGTAGGAACCTTACTGCAGATTCATGCCCGCCTGAAGGAGATAGAGCGCAATGGCGGTGTGGAGAGCGAGAACCAGCGCATGAAAATGCTTGCAGAAGATTTCAGAAACAAGATCAAGGACCTGCCATTCACCATCGTTTCCCAATCGATGTCAAATGCCGTTACTCCTCTGCATCCACAGAACGCCTCAGCCTACGACATCTTCCTGAAGCTGAAAGACGAATATGGCATCTGGGTATGTCCTAATGGTGGCGACATGGCAGAAAAGATATTCCGTGTAGGTCATCTCGGCAACCTGAGTCCAAAAGACAACACCACTCTCGTTGATGCACTGAAGGATATGCAGGCTAAGGGACTGCTATAAAGGGGCTGCTATAATATATATAATAAGGTATAGAGAACTTTCAAGATAGAGAAACTTATGGTTAAAGTCATCACATACGGTACTTACGACCTGCTTCATTATGGTCACATCCGTCTCCTGGAGCGCGCCAAGGCTTTGGGCGACTACCTCATCGTGGGCGTAACCTCGGATACCTTCGACCGTGAGCGTGGCAAAATCAATGTACAACAATCCCTCATGGAACGAGTGGAAGCCGTGCGTGCCACAGGCATTGCCGATGAAATCATCATCGAGGAATACGAGGGACAGAAGATTGACGACATCAAGCGACTGGACGTAGATATCTTTACCGTAGGTTCTGACTGGAGAGGCAAGTTTGACTATCTCAACGCCTATTGCAAGGTGGTTTATCTAGACCGCACTCAGGGCGTATCGAGCACGGAGATCAGAAGCGAGCAGCAGGTGGTTAGCCTCGGACTGGTTGGCGAATCGCCTATCCTCAACAAGATAGAGCGGGAAAGCCAATATGTCAATGGGCTAGAGGCAGGAAAGGTTTTCTCCCTCAACGACCAATATCTCTCAGAGAATCTGCAGGCAGCGGAAAAGCAGGCAGCCAGTTTTCAGGAACTCCTGGATGAAAGCAATGCGCTCTATGTTATCTCTGCCCCAAGCAAGCACTATGCTCAAATAAAGGAGGCATTAGAAGCTGGCAAACACGTATTGTGCGAATCGCCTATCACTCTTCAGCCTCAGCAATGGAAAGAACTCAAGAAAATAGCAAAAGATAAGAAGGTAGTCTTGATGGATTCTATCAAGACCGCCTATTCCGTAGCCTATTACCGACTCTTACTCTTGGCTAAGGGCGGTATCATCGGTGATATCATGTCGGTGGATGCAACCTGCACCAGTCTCGTAGACTTTGACCCGACCCAGGATTCACAGAAGAGTCTTTACGAATGGAACAGTATCTGCGCCTGGGGACCGACGGCACTCCTGCCTATCTTCCAGCTTCTGGGCACAGAATACAGCAGCAAACAGATAGCCACTCACTTCTTGGACGAAGCAAAACGCTATGATGCCTTTACCAAGATATCCTTCCTCTATCCTCATGCCGTAGCTTCGCTGAAGGTTGGTCAAGGCGTGAAGTCGGAAGGCGAATTGATTATCTCGGGCACCAAGGGATACATCTACGTACCAGCCCCATGGTGGAAGACCGATTACTTCGAGGTGAGATACGAGAATCCGCAGAACAACAAGCGCTACTTCTACCAGCTTGATGGAGAAGGGTTGCGCTATATGCTCCTCTCCTTCCTCAAAGCCATCCGCACCGGCAAGGACTTCTCGTATGTATCCGATGACATATCAGAAGAAATCGTCAAGACTATCGCCAATTTCGAGGCAAGAAAAGACATGGTCATCATATAGATTCGTCTACATGACGTCCATTTCCTTTCTTGAAAGCTTTTTCCTTTTAGTCTTAACGGCATTTATATAATTTAACAACTATTAGTGCAAGAAAGCACAAGTTTCTCTGTTATTATACATATAAAAATAAGCAAAAACAATAATACGATGAATCAGAAATTGTTAAAAAGCCATACGATATTGGCGATTTGTATTCTAATCTTATCCATCATCCCTGTTGTGGCAATAGGTCCCTATCTCCATCAGTTTGCAGATGACTATGTATTCGGAGCTCCTGTCTACAAGGCTTGGACTGCCACCCATTCATTTGGGGCATGTATTCAGGCGGCCTGGGCTGAATCCATGCATATCTACCAGACATGGCAGGGTACCTATTCGGCATGTTTCCTGATGGCATTACAACCTGGAATTTTCGGCAAATACTGGCTTGTACCGATTATTCTATTGGGAAGCCTAATTCTTTCCACCTATACACTGGGATACACAATATTACGCAGATTGCTACATATCAACAAATTGGAATACACTTTCATTTCTACTCTATTTGTATTAATGACCGTACAGTTCGTATGGTCGTTCTACGATGCATTCTGCTGGTATAACGGAGCGATGTACTATACCTTATATTATAGTATTTCTTTGTTTCTTGCCTCCCTACTCATCGAATTCCATCTTACAAAATCTATCATAGCGAAAATCATCATCACGCTGGTTTCCGCAGCACTCGCCATATTCATTGCCGGCGGCAACTTTGTTACCGGTCTGGGTATGCCAGCCATTCTCTTTATGGCAATCGTATGGATGTGGGTGGAGAGGAAGAAGACTCCTTTCTTCTTGCTTTCTATCCTTATCATTTATGCCTGCGCTTTTGCTTTCAGTGTATTTGCACCAGGCAATACTGTCCGCCAATCCACAGTCACCAGTCAACCGAATGTGGTTTCAGCCTTCTTTATTGCGATAGCAAAGGGCATAGAATTTCTCGCTGATGCCATTAAAATCACAGAAATACTCATGTTTACCATTCTCATACCTTTTCTTGCAAGATTAGCCAAGGCATCCCACTTTAGGTTTTCTCATCCATGGCTTTATCTGCTCATCTCTTTCCTACTCTATTGCGCCTTCTTTTTTCCAAACAGCTATGCCATGGGAACCAAAGGAGCAGACAGAACTCAGAATGTATACTTCTATGTGCATCTGTGGATGATTTGCTTCAATATCTACTATCTTTCTGGTGCTCTTCAGCGCAGAGCGGCTGATCTGGAACCAATAAGCGTTGCTATTGTAAACTTGACAGAGGCAATCAGACTGAAATATAATAAATACTTCAGATGGCTACCGGTATATTACTGGCTTGTGTTGGTACTTTCTATCACAGCAAAGCCAACTACTACCAACAGAACACTCTCCTTGCTGCGTAGAGGAACAGCACAGAAGTTTGATCTAGAAATGCAGCAGCGCGAAATTGCCGTAAAGCAAAGCAAGGCAGATCATCTGGTATTAAATCCGCTTACCGTAAAGATGCCATCCGATGCCTTCCATGATATCACTATTTATCCAGGTTATTGGATTAACCGAGGTATGGCAAACTATTATGGCAAGAAAACGGTAGTAGCATTACCTTTCGATGATGGCGAAGAAACGCCAGCCAAGTTGTTAAAACGCTGCCGTGATGAAGTAGGTCCAGGCGGAATGACCTTTATCGAAGGAAAATAAATCAGAAATAACAATACCATTCATTAAACAAAAAAGGTAAGTAGCCAAAACTGCTACTTACCTTTTTTATGTTTCAAGCGATCTTCTATAATCTTGCTAACAGCAACAAACTGATAGATGCCTTCATAGCAGGCACATACAAATCCTTCCTTACCATCACGGAAGCCACCCTTCTGAATATAAGCACGGAAGAAACGCACCAACGGACGATAGAACAAAGCTGCCATTCCATAATTGCGATCTTTCTTCTTTTCTATCTCGTTAGCTGTATACTGGTTGATTTTCCCCATTCTGCTGGCAATGCTGTCGTCTGCCAGATGAACCAAAGCCATATCTGCATGGGTTGCTGGTATCTTTTCTATCCTGCCCTTGATAATAGGGTCGGCATGGATGACAGCAGGCCATACCGTATCCTTCCTGATAAAGAAACGCAACTGATAGTCGGGATAGAAACAATGCATGAATCTTCCCATAAAGCGACTCTTGCGTGGCACATACAATCCCAATGGAGCATCCTCCTTCCCTATTAGGGAATAAAGATATTGTTTCAGTGCTGGGGTAACCAGTTCATCTGCATCCACCACCAGTACCCATTTGCAGGAAGCTGCATCTATGGCTGTCTGTCTTGCCGGTTCACAAATCTGATAACTGCCTCTAGGGAAAACAACTATCTTGCAACCATTACGCTTTGCAATATCCAAGGTATCGTCGGTACTTTCCATGTCGCAGACAACCACCTCGTCAAAGCCCTTCACTGTATCCAGCACCTGCTGAAGATGGCAGGAGGCATTATAGGTATTAATAACCACCGAGATGCCATTTCCCTGCTCTTGTTCTACACTTGTCTTATCCATATATCTATGCTCTATAAATATTGATCGATACCATTTGTGCAACGAACCAAACGCTCCTTCTTCACCTGGTTCAAAACATCTTTATGCATGTTCTCTTGGGCTTTAGACGCCTCCTTGTGATAAAGATGGTACATGATTCCTCCCATCTTCAGAGCCTTCTTCCGAACGCCAGCAAAATGCAGGCGATAGGCAAACTCGGCATCCTCATGTCCCCATTCCAGCAAATCCTCATTGTAACCATTTACCTTGATGGCATCCTCTCTCCAATAAGCCATGTTGCAACCTCTGAGATGGTCGATTCTACGGGCATAGCGAAAAGCCAGCAATCTGCGGAACACATGAGAACGGAAACTATTGCTTACATAACTGAAAGGCATGTTCCAAAGATTCACATTGACTACCTTTGTATCCAAAATTTTTTTGGAAATCTGGGCAGACAGCAGCACTCTACTTCCACAGACGAAACATCCTTTCTGAGCCATTTCTATATGGTCTTCTACAAAATGAGAACTCAAAACAACATCTCCATCAACTTGGATGATATAATCACCCGTAGCCTTTGCTATTGCCTTATTCAAAATGGAAGTTCTTCTGAATCCCTTATCTTCCTGCCAAACCCAAATTACCGGTACTGGCATTTTTTCAGCATAACGGTCTATCAGTTTTTTAGTCTCTTCGGTAGAACCATCGTCAGCAATAACAACTTCATCAGGCATAACATGCTGATGCAACACGCTATACAACACGAGTTCTAAGGCTTTAGGCCAATTGTAAGTCGTAATCAATAATGTTGTTTTCATAAACCTAACTTTTTACGTTTAAAATAATGCAAGATACTTTTGCGATGTACCCATCGCCAATCGTGTATCTTCTTTGCTCCTATTATTTTTTGTAATATTTTCTCATCCATTCCCCGCAGTTTCACATACTCTCGTGCCACACACTCGAAGACATCCATTCTTCCGGTAAACCGCGTCAGGTTTTCCACACATTCCTTCATCGGCGGATAGCCTGAGTAAAACCTCATACGATTGATATCGATAAGCGAGAACGTATAATGACCATCAGCCTGAAGCTGATACAGCACATTGCCGGCATTCAAGTCAATATCGATGATGCCTTTCTGGTGCAATCGATTCACAAAGTGCGCATAATCTGCCGCCATCACCCTGTTGAATTCCTCTGGGGAGTTCAACTGATCGTTGATAGGCATACTGTTATCAATATCAGAGATAAAGTAGCAATAGTCAATAAGTCCCTTTACCCTCGTTTCAATATATCCAAAGCCTTCGGGAGTGGCAAAGCCATCTGCCATCAGCCTAAGGGCATTCTCATAGGCACGGAAAGCCTTGGTAGAGCGGAAGAAGCTATATCCTATCTTCTGAATGAAATTAGGCTGCTTGTATCTCTTCACCACAACTTCTTTCTCTTTTCCATCAAACTTTACATGAAAAGCCTTGATAACATTTCGTCCTTCAAAGATACAACGTCCCTCCTGCTCGAACACATCCGGGATGCGTTCGATGAAACTTCTCATCTCTTCGTATTTTGGGTTTATCTTTATCTTCATTTGTTTACAGTACTTTTATATTTTTGCCTAGGATGGTTAGGAACGCCAGGGAATAGCATTTCCAGACTATTATCTTCTAACATCTTAGGAATTATAAAATTTCTCAAATAAATTTTGTCTCGCCTTACAATTGCCGATAATTCATCTAAAGATATCCACTCAGAACAAACAGTACAAATCATAGCCTTTAAGCTTTGATAAGGCATTCTTTGTTTTACACGAGTACTTGCAATATTAGGCTCGGAACTTGCAATGTTAGGCTCGGAACTTGCAATATTAGCCCCAGAACTTGCAATATTAGGCTCGGAACTTGCAATATTAGCCCCAGAACTTGCAATATTAGCCCCAGAACTTGCAATATTAGGCTCGGAACTTGCAATGTTAGGCTCGGAACTTGCAATATTAG